>Ga0114975_10000402_pt1 | contig 32623 bp, 48 predicted proteins | sample S_130626_EF_Meta_FD_87031 | JGI IMG/M metagenome (GOLD analysis project Ga0114975, IMG submission 87031) | Freshwater microbial communities from Lake Simoncouche, Canada to study carbon cycling - S_130626_EF_MetaG | ecosystem: Environmental > Aquatic > Freshwater > Lake | place: Lake...
AATAGTCTTGTTTACACCACAATTGATGGCGAACTCATCAAGAAATTCCGCAAAGGATGGGAACGCAATGATGATGGATGCTTGGATAAAGTAATGGCAGACATTACTGCGAATCCTCATGTTGCACCGTCAACTCCATTAGGCGATGCCCCTGATGAGTTACTAGATGAATCTGCAGAATTAGCAGAGTAACATGTCAACAGACCATGAACAATGGTTAAGGAAGCAGGGTGTAAAGATCACAGGTCGGCACACTCTGCGCCGCGCTTCTACTCCTAGTTTTATGAATTGGGCAAATGATCTAGAACATGATCGCATCGACTGGTCTGAACAATTCACTACAACAGAAGAACAAGTGTACCAGGTTGAACTTGATGAACGCACAATTGGAAAGTTTGAACGTTTAGAATCAACTGTCCAGTACGCACTTGAGTATATGAATCGTAAACATGGAGGTCAAAGGCCTTCTGCCCCATCAAACGATGTTGCTGATTATTACTTTGACAACAAAGAACGTCATCTTAAATTACTACAAGAAAATTCAATGTACCGAGATGCATGGAAAGAGTTTCAGACCATTCGAGTCTTACTTGGCGAAACTTCCCATTGGCCTTGATCAATTTTTCTGTTATACTGAATTATGTTGATTAAAGATCTAATAGAACAGCTTCAAACATTGTATGAAAAAGAAATGATTCATGCTGATGTTATGGGCGAGCCAGAGATAATGATTGACTGCTTTAAGAAAATTGAACAAGGCGTATTCCAATACGCAGGCTTTAGTAATCAAATAAAGATTGAAAGAAGCGCAGATGGAGTGTATCCTATAATAAGTGGGTTTACAGATGATTAAAAAACTTATGCAACGACTAGGGCGTCACAGAATTATATTGGATCGCCAAAGTAATGAACCATTGCTCGAACGCTATTACATATTTCTAAAAGATCGTACAAAATTTCCTTTCAATGTCTTTGTGCATAAGTTTTGTAAAAGCGACCCTGATGATTTGCATGATCATCCTTGGCCGTATGCTACATTAATTTTAAAAGGTGGATATTATGAATGGGTTCCAGAATTTGATTCTACAGGTAAAATATTTTGTGAGAAGCGTCACTGGCGTGGGCCCGGACATTTTAGGATATGCGGCGCTACTAGCTATCATCGCATTGAATTGGATCCTAGCGTAACTGCATGGACATTATTCATGCCAGGGCCGCAAACACGTGAATGGGGTTTCATGAGTAACGGTACATGGATTCACAACGACACCTATTTGTCAAATATGGCAAAACAAAACAATATGACTGACTAAGTATCAAAGTTATCTTTTGATACCTTTTACTATGGAGATTAATTATGAATGATGATGGTGAAATGTTGGTGGAATTGTGGTTAGCACTAAAACCATACATTGATAAAAAAGAACGTAACGATGCCGCACTAGGATTTCTGCGAGCGGCAGAGAATTATGTTGATCTTGAAAAAGCTCGTGAAGACGCAGACGGATCTGATAATTCACTTGATTTTGCATTTGATGAAGTCCTTGGTGGAATTGAGTCAGATGAAGAAGATATTTTTGGCGATGAAGAGGACGACTATTAATGAGTTTATGGTTTGGTAAGGTCAAGGCTGATTTAAGCCACCTACCTGATTGTATAGCTTTTTATGAAAACGAGCTTTACGATGCCAAGCGCGAGTTAAAACTTGAAGGCAATCTTGAAAAAGCTAGCCGAGAAATGCCTGGCATCGTAGAGTATCGTTTTAACCAGCTTCAGGAAATTGAAGCAATCCTTCAGCATTTAAATATTAAACTACGAGAGCTTCGTAGCATTAAATTTAGACAATTTACCGAGCACTACAACAGAACGTTGAGTAGCAGGGATGCTGAAAAGTATTCAGACGGTGACCCAGACGTAGTCAGTATGGATTACTTGGTTAATGAATTTGCACTTGTCCGTAATAAATTCATTGGACTTACTAAAGCAATTGATAGCAAGCAATTTCAGATCAATAATGTTACAAAGTTGCGAGTTGCCGGTATGGAAGACGCAGATTTGTTCTAAAACTGCTTAAAAACTAGACAATTTTAAAGGTGTTGTACAAATACAACACTTTTTTTTTGGCAAAAATTTTAAAATCAGTTGACGTTTGGGCCTATTTGCCATATAATAGTTACATACTAAGCAAACAGGGATAAACATGCAATACACACTGATTACAAAATCTGGTAAAGTAATGCAGTTTCACATTAAAGCGGTTGCTGAGTTGTATCAAACGCTCAATGGTGGTGTTGTAATTACGCCACAAGTGCTGAAAATACAGGAAATTTTACAAAAAGAGGCAGAAAACGGTTGCTCTTTGAGCCAAACCGCAGTATAATCAATACTGTAGCAAGTTAATTAATCCACGCAAAGGAAAACAATGTCAGCTTACATCACTATCAAACGCGGTACATATCGCAATTTTAATATCAACAACCAAACATTCCAGCTTGTTGCCGACTACAAAGAAGGCACCAAAGGCGGATATGTTACTGTAATTGGTGACGCATCTCTTGGTGAATTTGAAGGCCGCGAAGTTCGCGTTAAAGTTTCTTCTATGCGCGATGTTGAACCCGCAAGTGCGGCAGATTGCGTTACTGGTGTTGAAGGTAACTATAACACACCAACAAAGAAGGAGCCAAAGGTGGTTGAGTCTGATGAACAAGCAATTGAACGTATTCGTGAGCGATTCGACATTCTAGAAGAAATGACAGAAGGTTCTGTTGACGGCTCTGTTCGTGCAATGATTGTTGTTGGCCCTCCAGGCGTTGGCAAGAGCTTTGGCGTTGAGAAAGTGCTCAACAAGGCCGCTATGTTTGACAACATTGCTGGCAAACGTCCGCGTTACGAAGTTGTTAAAGGTGCAATGAGTGCAATTGGTTTGTATTGCAAATTGTATAACTTTAGCAATTCAGGTGATGTACTAGTGTTTGACGACTGTGACAGCATTTTGCTTGACGACTTGAGCTTGAATATTTTGAAAGCCGCACTGGACAGTTCTAAGAAGCGTACTATCTCTTGGAACACTGACAGCCGTATGCTTCGTAGCGAAGGTGTGCCAGATAAGTTTGACTTCAAAGGTTCTTGCATCTTCATTACCAATATCAAGTTTGAGCACGTCAAGAGTGCTAAGTTGAAAGACCACTTGGGTGCGCTGGAAAGCCGTTGCCACTATTTGGATTTGACACTGGATACCACTCGTGACAAGATGTTGCGTATCAAACAAATTATGATGGATGGTATGCTTGACAGCTACGAATTTGAAGAAGGTGCCAAGCAAGAACTGTATGATTATGTTGACACAAACAAAGACAAGTTGCGCGAGCTGAGTCTGCGTACTGTTATCAAGATTGCAGACTTGAAGAAGATGTCAGGCCCAGGTGAGCGTTGGAAGCGCCTGGCAGAAACTACTGTTATGAAGCGAGCCGCCTAAGTTACCAACTACGGGCAGAGTCAATAAGACCCGTTTGTTAAGGAGTTATAAATGCGTAAGATGGCAACCATTAGAAAGATTGATGCACTGCGACCCATTGAAGGTGCAGATACAATTGAGTGCGCTATTGTAGGTGGATGGACAGTGGTGGCCAAGAAGGGCAAATACACCGCAGGCGATCTGGCAGTGTATTGCGAAATTGACAGCTTCATACCTACTGCTATTGCACCGTTCTTGACCAAGGCTGGACAATACCCTAAGACTTTTGAGGGTGTTGAAGGCGAACGTCTTCGCACTATGAAGTTGCGCGGCCAACTATCACAGGGACTGCTGTTACCGCTGTCTGTTTTGACCATGGTAGACTCGTTGTTATTTGAAGGACTTGATGTATCAATTCCACTTGGTATTATCAAGTATGAAGCACCCGTCCCGGCACAATTGGCTGGCGAAGTGCGAGGTATGTTTCCTTCATTCATGCCAAAGACTGACCAAGAGCGTATTCAGAATCTAAGTGCAGAATTTGCTCAATGGCAAACCAACAAGCTAACTTGGGAAGTTACCGAAAAGCTTGATGGTTCGTCAATGACGGTTTATGTTAATGGCGATGACCATGGAGTATGTAGCCGCAATCTAAATCTAAAAGATACAGAAGGTAATTCACTTTGGAAGGTGGCTCATCGAGATCAAATTATTTCTGCTATCTTTGAAAGCGGTCGTAATCTTGCAGTACAAGGGGAGATCGTAGGAGAAGGTATCCAAGGTAATGCATACAAGATTAAAGGTCAAAGTTTTTATGTTTTTGACATTTATGACATTGATGCAGGCCGCTACCTTAATCCAGTTGAGCGCAAGGAGTTTTGTGACCTGTATGGCATAATGCATGTACCAGTTCTTGCATACAAGGCAGAATTATATGACACCTTGGGTATTGCTACAATTGAACAAGTCTTAAAGTTTGCTGAAGCAAAATCAGTAATGGGAGACATTACTGGTCCAGAACGTGAAGGTCTTGTGTTCAAGTGTCACGAACGTGAAGTATCGTTTAAGGCCATTAGCAATAAGTTTTTGCTAAAGACCAAGGACTAAAACTTTAACATCGACAGCTGACTATTTGCGTGGAATGAAGTCGATGGGAAAAGCTCTTGTATAATGCAAGAGCTTTTTTTTTGATAAGTATCAGTATGAAAATTGTACCAAATTCAACAATTTGTGCCCATCCGTGGAACGAAGCCGCTGTCAAAGTCAACGGAGATGTAGTACCATGCTGTAAATATCTCAGCATAGAAGGAAGTACACTTTGGACCACTGATGTAAGGAACACACAACATTGGCATCAACTTAGGGAAAACATGCTGGCCGGAATTGAAACACCAAATTGTGTTTCGTGTTATAACCATGACAAGAATGGCCGACAAAGTATGCGTAGCACTTCATTGAAAAACTTTATTCCTATTGAAAATAAAGTTGAACCACTGACAAGATTAGAAGTTACATTCAGCAACCTTTGTAACCTTGCTTGCGTTAGCTGTAGTTATAAGTTATCCACTACATGGTATACAGAGGATGTAAAGGCCGGAAGAATTAAAAAAATTGGCATAATTGAACACAACTATGATTACAGTAAACTTGACCTGTCTGCTCTTACATTTTTAAAAGTAATTGGCGGCGAACCTTTTATGGAACAGCGTAGGATTGTTAATCTGATCAATGGCATTGATTATGAAAACAAACTATCGTTTATGGTAAACACAAATGGTACAATTATACCGTCTCCGGAAATGCGTAACATAATAGAAAAGTGCAAGCAATCTACTATATTTGTTAGCCTTGACGGATTAGGTACTGTAAATGATTGGTATAGATGGCCAAGCAAATTTAATGAAGTCATCGAGAATATGAAAGTATTTGATCAATGGTGGGGCAACAATCCTTCTATATTATTAAAGATGCATTGTGTTGTCAACATATTCAATGTGTTTGATTTAGAAGAAATTGTAAAATTTATGGCTACCAATTTTCCAAATTGGTATGTGGATTTCGAATGGATATACTCTCCACAATGGCAAGCTCTTGGATCATTGCATAGAACAGCCAAACAACATCTAATAGAAAAATTTAACGCAATTGAATTCAACGACGACAAGATGGTTCCTTCAAATCCTTTTAAATATTCGTTGACCTTCTTGGAAAGTGGTACTAGCATAATACCATGGTCTGAGATTAAACAAAAAATAACTGCGCTGGAAAGTGAACGCAAATTAAATTTCTTAGAAATGGTTCCAAACTTTAAACCATTCTGGGACCTGCCAGACGAATAAAGTTTATATTCTGGCAAAATTGCTTTTAAAAACTGAGCATTTTATGATAAGTAGCTAGTCTACATAAAAACAAATGTAACCTGATTGGCAAATTAGTATTAGACAAAGCCGATTGTTTATGCTATTATATAAAAATGCCAGGAATAACTAAATTAGAAATACGCGACGAAGTCAACGTAAAGTTTCATGACCTTGATCCAAGTACAAGGCGACGTTGCGAAGCAAAACTCAAATACCAGTTACCATATGCATTTCATGTACCTGCTTATCGCTTGGGTCGATGGGATGGCAAAGTTGGTTTCTTTACCACAGCCGGATCAACATATCTTAACTTGTTAGACCGAGTGCTACCTATCCTAGAAGAAGAAGGATGGCAAATTGAAATTGAAGACAAACGCCAAGAGCATAATCTTAGTTTTGATGAAGTTACCGAAAACGCATTTAGTCATATAAATTGGCCTGTTGGTCATCCGGCAGCCGGACAGCCAGTTGTAATTCGTGACTACCAGGTAGAAATTATTAATAGATTTTTATCTAATGCACAATGCGTACAAGAAATTGCAACAGGTGCCGGCAAGACACTAATGACTGCGGCAATGAGTTTGTGTTGTGAAAAGTATGGCCGCACATTGGTCATTGTACCAAATAAAGATCTGGTAAGACAAACTCATGCAGATTATGTTAACTTAGGACTAGATGTTGGTGTATATTTTGGCGATGAAAAAGATCTAGGACATACACATACTATTGCTACATGGCAAAGTATTAATACCTTACTTAAACGTTTTAAGGAAGGATTGTCAGCTGTAGGTCCAGACGTATTAACAGACGATCTGATTGCAGTTATTGTTGACGAGGTGCATATGGCCAAAGCAGATGTATTACGACAAATGCTAACTGGTATGTTTGCCAATGTACCAATACGATGGGGATTGACAGGTACTATTCCAAAAGAAGAACACGAGTACATCAGTCTCTTGGCAAGTTTAGGTCCTGTGATGCACAGACTGGCTGCTAGCGAACTTCAGGACATTGGGGTACTTGCTAATTGTCACGTGAAGGTGCTACAATATGATGACCAAGTAGACTTTAAGAATTATCAAGAAGAACTTAGTTATCTTACTACTAACGAAAAAAGAATTAATAAACTTGCTCAAAAGATACTAGAAATTTCCGAATCTGGAAATACACTGGTGCTGGTTGACCGAGTAAAGTGCGGCCAAATGTTATCGGAACAAATAGCGGATAGTGTGTTTGTATCTGGTACAATGAAATCCAAGGATAGGAAAGAAGAGTATGACGAAGTTTCAACTAGTGACAAGAAAGTTATTATCGCAACATATGGCGTCGCGGCTGTCGGTATTAATATTCCTCGCATCTTTAATATGGTTCTTGTTGAGCCTGGTAAGTCGTTTGTTCGAGTTATTCAATCAATAGGACGAGGCATTAGAAAAGCTGAAGATAAAGATTTTGTACAAATTTGGGATATAACCAGTACAGCAAAATTTGCCAAGCGACATTTAGCTAAACGAAAGAAATTTTACGATGATGCAAGCTATCCGCATAAAACAGAAAAGGTAATTTATAAATGAACATATTAACAGTAGACAATGTCACCTATGACTTAGATAGGTTACCTGATGAAATTGGTGAGGATCTAAGATACGGAGTACTTGACTACAGTAATCCAGCTGATGTAGATTACATTTTTGTACCATTGGTATTTTTAGAAAGTTTTAGTTGTCCAGCCGCGGTACTGCGTATTGGTAATCGAGAACTTAAAGTACCACTGGACTGGTCGTTAATTATTGGAGAACCAGATCATGGAGACCCTGAGGTAATTAACGTTATGAGTATCAACGATAGAGGATTTAGTGCATTTGTTTTTAATCCTATTAATGGTTACAAGCCAGAGTGGCATAAAGTTGAAGTAGTAAACATTTATCAAGAAGTCAAATGGTATGTTCCTAAGTTAAAATTTGGACATGTATTAACTGTTCCATTAACAGCAGGTATGGACCCACCATGTGCATTTTTTCTTAAAGAGACAAATAAGATTCCTGAAGTACTTGACCTAAACAAAATTTGGTTTTAAAATACTACATGGTCACTAAAAAGAAAACACCAGCATCTGCAACATACAAGCTACCCATTGAACAGGTGATGGCAGCCATAGATCTACGCAAGGGCGACTATTATAGCAATCTCAGCAACGAAGATGAAAAGTCATTAAGCACTTACATGTCGCAGAGATGGGCCAGTCAAGTACAAGGTAGTAGAGATATACAAGAACATTATTTGGTTACAATTAACGAATTATCAAATATTGATTATATTGCAACAACAAGTAAACACGAAGAGATGCGCTGGCGTGTAATGGCGTTAGTAGGCCTGGGACAAAAATTAAGACATGAGTTCATACCACCCAAGGGTGCAAAAAAGGACAAGCTGGCATCGTGGTTAATAGAACAATTTCCACAACTCAACGATGACGAGATTGAACTATTTCGAGAAGTCAATGGCATGGATGTGTTAGAAGAAATTGCTCAGGCTAAAAACATGGGTGATAAACAAGTTAAGGATTTATTTAAATAGTATGTTGGATTATCAATGTCGATTCTGCAACAAGAGTTTTACAAGAGAACGTACATTGAGTAGTCATATGTGTGAGCGAAAGCACAGATGGATGGCGAAAGATGATCCACCAAGCCGTATTGCTTTTAGTGTATGGATTGACTTTATGAAATATGTCAGCCCAAACTCAAAAAAAGAAAAAAGCTTGGATGATTTTATTAAAAGTCCAGACTATATTGGATTTTTAAAATTTGCTAATTATTTGATCGAACTTCGACCAGTTGACAGTGATAAATTTGTACACTGGTTGTTTAAAATGGGAGTAAGATTGGGCGATTGGCAAAAACCTGGCACATACCAATTATATGTTCAGGAAGCTGCCAAAAAGGAGACAGCTGAAAGAGCGTTAGAAAAAACTATACTTACCATGCGAGAGTGGGGTGAGTCAACTGGAGAACCTTGGACTCAATTTTTTAATAAAATTGCACCTGCGTCAGCAATGAACATGGTAGTAATGGGCAGACTAAGTCCATGGATTATCTATTCAGCAGAGGCAGCGCAAGACTTATTAGATCGAATGGAACCGGGTCAAATTGAAACAGTTGCTAAACATGTGGATACAGAATGGTGGATAAAAAAATTAAAAACAGCGTCAGTAGAGGCACAGTGGATAAACACGACAATGAAGCAGGTTTTAGATTTGCAGAATTAGAAGAACGACTGAAACTGCTTATTACTCGGATGGAGGCTATGACCACAGCTATGGCCGAGATGAAAGCTGAACAAGATAATTTAGTTGAATTAATTAAAAGAAAGTTGCTTTAATGAGCCAACCAGACATTGACATTGACTTTGCAAATAGAGAAGAGATTTTAAATCTATTAGACCATGTGCCTGCTATGCAATTGATGCAAAATGGTACAAAACAAAAACACAAAACTGGTGTGTATTTTCATCCGGTACCAATTAATCCATTCACTGGTTGGTGTGAAGTGGATTATCAAACAGCTGAAGAGCTTGGATTTTTTAAAGTAGATCTGTTAAACGTTAGCCTATACCAACAAGTAAAAAGCAAAGAACATTTAGATCAACTTGCAAGCCAGGAGCCATTATGGGACCTGTTACAGCAAGATGAGTTTGTAAATCTGTTATTTCATTTAAACGGACACGGAGATGTACTGAGAAAGACTTGCCCTACTTCTGTGGAACAATTAGCTGCCGTTCTTGGAATGATACGCCCGGCAAAACGTTATCTGATTGGAAAGCCATGGTCGACTATTATGAAAGAAGTCTGGATTAAACCAACATCTGATGATTATTTCTTTAAAAAGAGTCACGCCACTGCTTATGCAGTTGCTATTGTTGCACAAATGAATTTGATTTGTGAGCAAATAAGCTACGGTTATAGTTAATCCATTCTACGTACAAGGCTAATTTGCCGCCGCTTTGTACGCTTGGTAATAACGTTTGTAAGACTAGTTTGATGGCCGTACAGTACTTCAAAGTCTTTAGTTGAATATGTCTTCAATGCGTATGAAAATCTTCGCATTGGTTCCTTTAGTACAATATTAATAGGAATTATTCGGTTTGACCCCCACCACCATTCTGCACCTACACTTAAAAATTCTGTTTTATCTAAGTCGTCCCGTAAAAGATTGTAAATATACATAGTAACAACAACAGCATCGCTGTTTTGAATAATGCCTACAAGTTCTTGGTCGCCATAACGAACCAAACTCATAAATGGGAATCTTTCTAAGAACTCTCTAATTTTATTGTCCATGGTATATTACTTAGTGTTTTGATCATAGGGGTGTCCGGCTAAATAAACGTATGGCAAATTTAAATACATCCATTCCAACAGCTTCTCTGAATTATTCCGGCGCTGGCACTGGCCCAAGTGCTACAAGACATGCACCAAGCTACACCGACCAACGCATTGTTTGGTTTAAAGGGGTTGACAACCTATTAGATTTAACTATTTCCGGAGGCGATCGACGCCCGGTGAGCTTATTGCGTAGGGAAGTAACAATTACATTTTGGGATAGATCGTCAGGTACAACAATTTTCCGTCGTCGTGCAATGCCAACCGTTGCCGAAAATGGGCAAGCCAGATTAACAGTATATGCCAGAGATTTAATGATGCTAAGTTCGGGAATATACACTCTTAGTGCAACATTTGTTGATGGAAACGGATTAGAAACTGCTTTAACATGGAATCGCGCACAACAGGCTGGATTTGATGTAGAAGTAAAAGATGAAGTTATTCCAACTTCTAGAAGTACTCAGATCATAACAAACTTCACTGAAGTTAGCACAGAAAATACCAATAGCCTTTTAGTATCAAGTGCAGTCAATGGACCTTTATTTTATCGTAAAGACACGGCGCTATTTACAGTTGGTGTGTATGCTAGCAATTGGACAGGGACACTGATTGTACAAGGTACTTTTGATGAAGTAGTAACCGGGTTAACATTATGGGCAGACTTGAAGCCACAAGATACCAGCTCTGTATCGTTGACGCTTAATGGGTTTACTGGCATTGACCCATATAATTATTATGCCAGTATTCGATGGCTACGAGTTATTAAAATTAACTCACGAAGTAACGCAGGAACACTTGACAAGATCTTAATAAGAGTGTAATATATACACTCAACATGAGTCTTATTGAATCCACTATTCGGGCACATCTGCCCATCGTAAAGTCAACAACTAACGGTTGGATGACTGTGAATTGCCCTATGTGTGTACAGAACGGGCAAGCCCGTCCTGATACCCGACACCGTGGCGGCTTTAGATTTGATAGTGGCAAGGTGGCATATCAATGTTTTAATTGCCACATGATAACCGGATGGCACCCTGGCAGTAGATTGGGATTTAAACTAACCAAATTAATGCGGGCATTTGGCATTGACGATGGTGAGATACAACGATTAAAAATTCAACTGTGGGACCAAGTAGTTGAGGATGACACATTTGTTGAAGAGCCATTTAAAAAACCAAACTGGGGAGAAATTGAGTTTCCGTGGGAGATACAAGACATAACACTAGCGGCAGCAGAGTATTTGGACAGTCGCGGAGTATTAGAATTAACTGATTGGTTTACTAGTACAAGTAGCATACAAGGAATGAACAATCGTGTTATACTTCCATATGTAAGCGATGGAAAGATTGTTGGTTATTCTGCCAGGTGGATTGGTGATGTGCCTGACAAGAAAACTGCAAAAATGATTGCAAGTAGACCATCAAACTTTGTTTTTAATCTTGATCATCAAAATACATCTCGCAAGTATACATTAGTAGTCGAAGGCGAATACGATGCACTAACATTAGATGCAGTGGCCATAATGACTAATAATATTAGTCCAGAACAGGCCAAAATCATTGAAGATATTGATAATGACCCAGTTATACTACCTGACCGAGATCGCGCAGGGCTACAATTAGCATTACAAGCGGCCGAATTGGGATGGTCGGTAAGTTTTCCAGACTGGCCAGATGGAATTAAAGATGCCAATCAGGCTGCTCAAGAATTTGGCAGAGTGGCCACATTACAAAGTGTGTTAACGGCAATAGAGCACTCACCATTGAAGATTAAATTATTAGCAAGGCGGTGGTGTGTATAAAATTAAACTTGATTGGAAACTTGGCCAAGATACTGACGAATGGTGGAACCATGTATGTGCATGGGCAATTGAAGAATTTGGATTACCAGGTGACACGTACAAAACAGAACTAACAGAAGATTATATGATTTTTAATTTCAACAAAAAAGAAAATGCCGCACTAATGGCCTTACGATGGGGGAATAACTAATGGCAAATGATATAAAAGAATATGGCTATGAATTACAAAAACTATTTTTGGACTTCTTGGTCAGTAATAGAGACCTGGCTGCCAGATGCCAAAACGTATTAGATCCAGAACATTTTGATCGTAGGTTGCGTGCCGCGGCTGAATTTATTAAGACGTATGTAAGTGAACATGGCAACATTCCAGATATTACACAAGTCAAAGCAACAACAAACACAGATCTTTCAAACCTAGAAACTCAGGCAATTGAACACAGCTCATGGTTCTTAACTGAGTTTGAAGGCTTTGCAAGACACAAGGCGTTAGAAAAAGCAATCTTACAAAGTGCAGATCTGCTAGATAAGAGTCAGTACGGATCAGTTGAAAAGCTTATTAAAGAAGCAGTACAAGTTGGGTTGCCAAAGACATTTGGTACAGATTACTTTGCAGATCCAAAGGCAAGATTAGAAGCACTCAAAGACAACAACGGACAATTGACTACAGGTTGGAAGACACTTGATGACAAACTATACGGTGGGTTTAATAGAGGTGAGTTGAATATCTTTGCAGGTGCATCTGGTGCAGGTAAGAGTTTGTTCTTACAGAACTTGGGCTTGAATTGGGCAATGGCAGGACTGAATACTGTTTACTTTTCGTTAGAACTTTCAGAGGGGTTGTGCAGTATGCGTATGGATGCTATGCTAACAGACACACCAACTCGTGAAGTATTTAAAAGATTAGATGATGTTGATCTTAAGGTTCGCATGAACGGAAAGAAGGCTGGCATATTACAAATTGTGCAGTTAACAAACGGTATTACTGCCAATGATATTTTAGCATGGGTACGAGAATTTCAAACTCAACGCAAGATTAAGGTAGATGCCATCTTGGTTGATTACTTGGACCTAATGATGCCAGCAAGTCAAAAAATTAGCGTGAGTGACATGTTTGTCAAAGACAAGCTGGTAGCAGAAGAATTACGTAATCTTGTGGTCACAGAACAATTACTATTAGCAACAGCATCTCAGTTAAATCGTAGTGCAGTTGAAAGTGTTGAATTTGATCATTCAATGATTGCTGGTGGTTTAAGTAAAATCCAAACAGCTGACAACGTTTTTGGTATCTACAGTACTCCTGCAATGCGAGAGCGGGGAATGGTTCAGCTTCAGTTTATGAAAACACGTAGTTCAAGTGCAGTTGGGCAAAAGATTGATTTGAGTTTTAATCCTGATACTTTGCGTATCAGCGATTCTACAGAAGACACTGCCCCAAGCACCTACAGCGCCGCATCTACATACAATAAAATCCAAAGAAAAACCAATGTTGGAACCACTGTCAATACTGCATCCACATCATGGGAAAAACCAACTGGTACTCATGCATGGGATAAACCCATGGTAACATCAGAAACAACAGCCAAATCTATGCCTGTTTCAACAGGTGTGTCAGACGCAAGGAAGCAATTAACAGCAATTGTAACTCGTGAAATCTAAATTTAATTGGATAAATAACTTACTATGCGTAAACAGACACGAAGTATTTTAGACGAAATTACCGGCTTGGTACCGAAGCAAGATAAACACCTATTGGTTGAAGGGCTAGCAACTCAGGCTATTGCACGAGTTATTAACTTAATGGAAGTTATACAACAAAACTATCCTCCTCATCAAGCAGAAGAGCTAGTTCGTCGATTGCAATTGGCCATTAAAAATGGTGATACTGCTAAGTTTACTCGCGGAGTAAGAGCTATAAAGGAAAGCGAGCAGTGAAAATTAAAGAACTACAAAAAGTAAGCCTAGAAGAAGGGTTCATTGACAATTTAATTGCCAAAGTCAAAAACATGGCTGGCGAAGATGGTCCAACTGGTGTAGTTAGGGCATTAATGGGTAACAACGCCGCTTTGAATAAATTTGCAGATACCATTGCAAATACAGCTACTCCTAAAATTACTCAGAGACTTGGTAATCAACTTAATGCTATAAAAAATGCCTCAACTCCAGTTCCATTGAGTATGATTTACAAGCAAGTAATGCAGGTAGGTATACAGCTTGCGGCCAAAGACAACAATGAAGTAACTGCAACTGAAATACAAGGCACTATTAGAGCAAATAAAGATGCTGTATTAAAAATGTTGCTTAATGGCTCGGTTGCAGACGATAATAGAGTTCGAGATATATTCCAAGCTATCCTGACTAACTCTGCTACAATTGATGGCGACTTTGATGTTACTATTAAAACAGTCAGTTTAATTGTTGCTGGTACTATTATTTTTATTCAAACAGAAAAAGAAGATTCAGATTCTGAAACATCATTGGATGCTGGGTTAAAAACTAAATTTGAGCAAGAAGGCGAGCAGTTTAATAAAGAAGTACTAGATCCAACTACTGGTATCTTTAAAACATTGAACCCAAATGAAAAATTTAAAGACAATATGGAAACTGTGATAGTTCAGCTGGTCAAGACAATTCAAGACAAATACTTGCCAATGCCAACTGATAAGTTAACATCATTGACAACAGCCGTCCCGCCATTGTTTAGTCCAGTGCAATTAAAGACACTGATTGCATCACATGATAATGCCTTGGATGCAACTGCAATTGCAACAGCACAAGATAAAATTACAGCATTGCTACAGGCTCAGTTTACTACATGGCTAGCACTGGCAGCTAAAGAATCAACAAATGGGCGTAAAGCAGACCATTCTTTTGATCTTTATAGAGAATGGGCAAAGAGTGCATTAGGCCTTATTGATAATATGAATATCAGCGGTACACAGTCATCGGCACCAGGAACAAAGCCAAGTGATCCAGCAGTTGAAGATGCCTTTGAAAAAGCACACGACGCAGGAGAAGCCGCTCGCCGACGAGTAGTTCCAAACACAGGTGAGAGCAACGAGGACTTTATCAACAGAGCCAATGCTGAATATGAACAGGCAAGAGTTGATTATCTAAAGGCGCACACACCACCATGAAGATTTTTGAAATAGCAACACCTAAGAAAACAATGGTAGTTGAGGCCAAGTCTCGCATTGACCATCCTGAAGATATTATGTTTGATGAAAATGGTCTGGCTGGGGCACAACGTGCGCTTTCTGCAATTGTACATTCTGCAACTGATCATGCAGGTACAACTACAATAAAATGGGACGGAAGTCCGGCAGTGATATTTGGTTGGGTTGATAAACAGAATTTCATTGTTACAGATAAAGCAGGTATAGGGGCCAAAAAGTATAATGGGCGCCCAACCAATGCTGAGGAAGTTACAGCAATGATCTTTAATAGAAAACCTGACCAACCAGGGCGTGATGTATATGCACAGCGATTTGGGCAAGTTTATGATTTATTAAAGCGAGCAACACCAAATAGTTTAGTTGGCCAGATGATCCAAGGTGATATGTTATGGATGGATAATTCAGATATTTCAACCACTAATGATGTTGTTAATTTTAAAGCGAACAAAATTCCATACAGCGTTGACAGCGGCATTGACCTTGGCAAGAAGATTGCCAGAAGTAAAGCAGGAATTGTTGTACATAGTGTGTTTCCCACGGTTGACGAAGCAGCCAGTGCAGAAGGAGAACCAGTACCTACAACACCAGTTCAATTAGGTCTTAAAGATGTACCTGGCCTTGTAGTTGTAGGACCAGAAACAAAAATTGCCAGCGATGTGAAAATTAAATTACCCAAGGCTGAGATAGAAAAAGTCAAGGCTTTAATTTCAAGCCCTGCGGCACAACGTATCAATGACATGCTAGATCCGTTTACAATTGGAAATTTAAAAATCTCCAATTTTCCAGATATTTTTAAAAGTTTCATTAATTACAAGGCCGGACAAGGTCAAGAAATTACAAACGGTAATGCCATTGCAAATGAATTCATTAATTGGGTAAAAGGCCCAAGCGGCTTAACAGCAAACAAACAAGAAAATGTGTTAAAACATATTAATGAGTTCAACGATGCATTCCACACAGCCTGGGACATTGTTGCAGGGATTACAATAGTTAAACATAAAATTAAAGACCAATTGGATAAGCTATCAGGCCAAAGTCAAGATTCAATTCGAACAGCACAAGGCCACGAGGGGTTTGTATCTGCTACACCACACGGTAAAATTAAATATGTTAACCGTCCAGTGTTCATGAAAAAAGGTTAAACATGGAAGATTTTAGTTTTATCAAAGAAAACTGCAATGAAAGCAAGATGTTCCGCAATAATAGTTTAAGTCAACTTACATTGCGCGATGCGGCTGACAGTGTTTTTTTAAATTTATTAACATTATACTTGTTAAGTAAAGAATTTGAAACACGACCATTTGCACAAGATTATGCAACTAGAACGATTGGGTTTGGAAATTTTACAAGGCCTCGGGTAAGCGGAACTGACCTTTATCAAGGTTTGCACATTATCACAAACCCCGGAAGCAACACCGCACAGATGCTAAAAGCAACAGAACAAAATTCAGTTTTGTCATCCCAGCTTCATACAAATGTTAAAATGGTAAAAGATTTTCTTCATGGTATATCATATGGCAACATTGATAGAACTACTGCAATTAGATTAATGTATAGGATAGAAGGACAAATGGGAGTTGATGTTAGTAATTACAAAAGCCTGCGCCGATTAATTACAGATTGGGAAAACTTGTCATCGCACCAACGTCAGTTATGTGTAACTAGATTATTGCAATATTATAGAGTTCGTGGAAAACGAAGCGACTTATTACCAATGATTGAGAATCTTGCTAGAAACAAAAACTGGGAATTAGAAACATCACATAATGCTGAAGTGTCAGCATTTGGGGCTGGTGTAGTTTCTGGATCAAGAAGCAGTAACGGATTCTTGTCAAGTGTTGCCAAAGTGGGTGCCGCTGCCGCAATTGGATATGCAGTCGGTAGGCATATTTAATTTATGTCAGAAAAAAAATCCTGGTCAGTTCCTGGGGCACATTTTGGATCCGATCCTGAATTCTTTACTGCTTGGACATTGTACGACATTGGACCACTAAGCGAAGGCAGTAGAGAAAATCTTAATAATTTAATGCGAGTAATTAATAGCAGGGGACAACCATTGCTGGCTGGAATTGAGTGCATTGAGAATCAAGATATTGACAACAGTTTGTTTGGCGAAAATTTAAATGGTCTAAATCGAGTTTGGTGCTTCAAGTGGATTGCCAGTGCCATTGGTCAAATGTCTGAAGAAACCCTTACATCCGAAGCCCATGGATTACAAATGGTTACTGGACTAAATGAAACGTTACCATTAAATGGTACCATTTTAACAAATGGACCAGACAAAAATACGTTTTTTATCCGCCACGATTCTTTTTAATTTAGCTAAATATAATTGAAACACAAACGTCACTTATAACTCACCTAGGCTCATTTTGTTAGATTTAACCACAGTAAGCTAGAGCTTGGCTGTGATTTACCAATGATAGTAACCTGAAATGAGCGACGTACCAATTACCGAAAACACAAGCCTTGAGATGCATGTTGAACTATGTGCAGAGAGGTATAAACGATTAGAAGAAAAATTCGACCTAGTAGAGAGTAGAATTGACCACTTACATGTTGATTTCTCATCGTTTAAAGCAGAAAATCAAAAAAATCTGTCTGAAATTAAAACTATGTTAACCAATGCCAAAGATGAAAAATTTAAAATCATGGTTACATCAACAGCAACCGTTATTGTTGGACTGCTAGCTATGTTAGGATATGTTATTATTCATTTAACAAAATAATTAAGAACAATAACACATCCTAAGGCACTAAATAACATATCGGAGAACACTATGAAATTTAACGACATTACAATTACAAAAACACCAGCACAAGCGGCCCGCCGCGCACTACGTAAAGAAAGCATCGTAGTAGAAAATATCAGTGGACGACGTCTACGTGAAGAATTAGCTAAAGTTAAAACTGAAATTGACACACTAGCAAGTCGAAGCGGCGTAAATTATGCTCGTGCTGTTTTACATAAAGAAATTTATGAAGAAATGGCTCGTGTTAATCCTTTAACAGAAGCTGAAATTGAAGACGCAGATATTGAACAGGCTGAAGTTGTAATCGCCGCAAGAGGAATGAATAAGAAGTTCCAGGACATGATCGAAGATGTAGCAGATATGTTAGGAAGCGACATGATTGCATTAGTGGATCAAATTAAACAACGATTTGGCGATGGTGCAGGCGAGCAGTATGCTACCACAGTTAAAACAGCTCTCGAAGGTGCAATTGATACGTTGACACAAACTAAAGATTCTTTAGACAGTGCAATCAGTTCTTTACAGTCCGGTCAATCTGAAATCATGCCACCAGAAGGCGAAGAAAACAACGCTCCAATATTCCCAAGTAGCACAGGTCCTGAATCGGAGCCTACTGGCAGGGAGATTAAGAGTGAAGTTGAATGAATTAGCCGTAGCTGATAATAACTTTGCAAATGCAGTTAAGATGCTAGTTATTAAAGCACAAAGTGATGGCAAAGCTGAAATTCCCATGAAAGAGTTAGTTCAAAGTCTAAACAACATGGGATTTTCTGCTAGCGGTCAGGTTAATTCAATTCGCGGCCTTATTGCAACATTTAAGGCAAAAAACCCTAATCTTGTAGCGGATGTAAACAATGATAAAGTCATTATTACCAAGACACCAGGTGCCGACACTATGCAACAGGCACAATCAAACAAAGAAAAAGTTTCAAGTGATGCAACTAAACAAGCTCGTAAGGATCTAGGACTATGAGCCGTATAATGTTAACTGCTGCCGAAGCAAGAGTAAAGAGCCTACAAGATATTTTTGTTATTCGAGAAATACGCGACATCGAAGAAGAAATCTTAGTGGCAAGTTCAAATGGCGATGTTGAAGTTGTTATATCAAACACCAGCACAATGACAAAAAATTCCGTAAATACAGGATATGCATTGGCCGCAGAATATTATGATACATGGATTGGTGCCCGTGAGGACCGCCAAAAAAACTTACAAATGGAAAAGATCATCAAGTACTTTTCTGATTTAGGCTATACAATTGACCGCCAAACTAACCCAACTACTCAAACTACCTTTCAATGGGTTGTAGCCTGGTAAAATAATATTTGACAATATCGTTAAAGTTCGTTATACTGAACAACGATGATAACGTTTAATTCAACTAAATTTAATTACAAACCGCTTACAAGAGTAGATGGACCATCAAGGTTATATGCTACTCCCGATGGACTTAGGTTACCCAGTGTTACAACAATTCTAGATCGAACCAAATCTGAAGAAAAGAAGCAGGCTTTGGCCAATTGGAAAAAGCGAGTCGGTGAAGTCAAAGCGCAAGAAATTGTAACCGAAGCAGCCGGCCGTGGCACACGTATGCACAAGTGGCTAGAGAACTATGTAAAAACGGGTGAAACAGGAGACCCAGGTAGCAATCCTTATAGTATTCAAAGCCATCAAATGGCACATACCATTATTGAACAGGGATTAGTTAATTGCAGTGAAGCCTGGGGCACAGAAGTACAACTGTATTTTCCAGGCTTATATGCAGGCACCACTGATCTAGTAGGAATCCATAATGGTGATGAAGCAATTATGGATCATAAGCAAACCAATAAACTTAAAAAGAAAGAATGGATTGAAGATTATTTTATCCAAACTACAGCCTATGCATTAGCGCACAATGAAGTTTGGGGCACAAATATTCGTAAAGGAGTTATCTTTATGTGTAGTGCAGACAACATTTATCAGGAATTTATCATTGAAGGGGCTGAGTTTGATCATTACCATGACCTATGGTTACAACGAGTAGAACAGTATTATAAGTCGAGGTAAGTATTGCTGTGAATCGTACTACAGAACATTGGTTCCTTGACAGGCAAGGAAAATTATTGGCATGGAGAGATTGGCGTTCCCAACTTCTTAATATGTCACCTGAAGATGCTTATAAAGAAGTTGCTGAATGGTGGGGACTAGTTCCAATGATCAGCAGAGGTATTGATCCGTGGAATCACGATACTTGGCCAACTCCCTGGGAGTTAGTAGTTCGAGGACAATTTTGTCCAAGTGGACAAGGACTGGGTATGTACTACAGTTTAATCTTAGCCGGATTTGACTGCAAGCTAATTCTAGCAATATTAAACGAAGAAACACAACCACGATTGATGGTATTATTGCCCAATAATAAATTATTAAATTATTATCACAATCACATCGTTCCTCTCGACGAGGCAGATATACAACTTCTAAATTCTTGGACACCTGTTGATCTTCCAAATTTAATTAAAGTGTAAACATATTACGCCATGGTCTAAGGTTAAGTATATGACTTAACTGTAGCAGGCAAACTAAATGGATAATCAAAACAAAATGAGTAAAAGTTCAATTTATGTCGTAAAAAGAGATGGTCGTAAAGAGCCTCTAGACATTAATAAAATTCACCTAATGGCAGAGGAGGCCTGCGAAGGTCTAGCTGGTGTTAGTGTAAGTCAAATTGAGATGAATGCAGATTTACAATTTCGCGACGGAATCAGCTCAGCTGAAATTCAAGAAATTTTAATTCGTAGTGCAAGTGATCTAATTAGCTTAGACAAGCCTAACTATCAGTATGCTGCCGCTCGACTACTACTTTACGGATTGCGTAAAGATGTATTTGGACAGTTTGATTATATTCCACTGTACGAGCTGGTAAACAATAATGTTAAACGTGGAGTATATGATGCAGAGTTATTGTCTTTGTATACTGAAGCTGATTGGCGCCAACTTGATGTTTACATTAACCATGAGAGAGATCTTGATTTTACGTATGCAGGTATGCGTCAAGTGGTTGACAAGTATCTTATTCAAGATCGTAGTAATGGGCATATCTACGAAACACCACAGTACATGTACATGATGATTGCCGCAACGCTGTTTGCGACATATCCAGCTGACAAGAGACTAAGTTTTATTCGTCGTTATTACGATGCTATCTCTACGTTCAAGATCAACATTCCTACTCCTGTTATGAGTGGTGTACGTACACCTATTCGTCAGTTTGCTAGTTGCGTATTGGTTGATGTTGACGACACACTACCTTCAATCTTTAACAGTAGTTCCGCCGTTGGTTATTACATTGCTCAACGTGCTGGCATTGGCTTGAATGTTGGTCGTGTTCGTGCCATTAATTCTAAGATTCGCGGCGGCGAAGTTGCACACACTGGTGTTATTCCTTTCTTAAAAGTATTTGAATCTGTTGTGCGTAGTTGCACACAAAATGGTGTTCGCGGCGGTAGTGCTACAGTACACTTTCCAATCTGGCACAAAGAAATTGGCGATGTTGTTGTTCTTAAAAACAACAAAGGTACAGAAGACAATCGAGTACGACGTTTAGATTACTCAATACAGTTGAGCAAGCTCTTTTACGAACGTTTACTTTCTGATGGTAATATTACATTGTTTTCCCCACACGATGTTCCTGGGCTGTATGAAGCATTTGGAAACAATGATGTATTTGATCCATTGTATGTCAAGTACGAAAATGATGCAAGCATTAGCAAAAAAACAGTCAAGGCAATGGCCTTGTTCGGTGAGTTGCTAAAGGAACGTGCTGAGACTGGACGCATCTATATTATGAATATTGATCATTGCAACAGTCATAGTAGTTTTCAAGACATGGTGCGTATGAGTAACTTGTGTCAAGAAATCACATTACCAACAGACCCTATTCAAACATTAGATGATGAGAACGGTGAAATTGCTCTTTGTATTCTAAGTGCAATCAATGTAGGAAACTTACGCGAACTCGATGACTTAAAAAACTTAACAGATTTAGCAGTTCGTGCGCTAGATCAAATTATTGATTACCAACGTTATCCAGTTATTGCCGCAGAGATTAGTACCAAGGCTCGTCGTAGTCTTGGTATAGGTTACATTGGGTTGGCACATTATCTTGCCAAACGTGGATTTAAATACAGCGATAGTGATGCCGCGCAAGCAGTAAATCGTTTAACAGAAGCATTCCAATTTTATCTAATTAGAGCAAGTGTACAATTGGCTAAGGAAAAAGGCCGTTGCGATTATTTTGATCGTACAAAATATGCACAGGGTATTTTACCTATTGATACCTACAAGCGCGATATTGATGAATTCTTAGGAACAGAATTACATTATGACTGGGAAGCCCTGCGCCGAGAAATTGCAGAGCATGGCATGCGCCATAGTACACTATCTGCACAAATGCCAAGTGAGTCCAGCTCTGTAGTAAGCAATGAAACTAACGGTATTGAGCCTCCACGTGCGGCAATGAGTACAAAGAAATCTAAAAAAGGCCCATTGAAGCAAATTGTTCCACAGTACAATAGTCTAAAGAATTTCTATTCTTATTTGTATGAAGAAGGTGTGCAAGATGGATATGTTCGTATTGTTGCCGCAATGCAGAAATATTTTGATCAGGCCATCTCAGGCAACTGGTCGTACAATCCAAAACATTATCCAAACAATGAAGTACCAATGAGCGTAATGTTCAAAGATCTTTTAACCACATACAAGTTGGGATGGAAGACCAGTTACTATCAGAATACATATGACATGAAAGGTGAAGATGAAGATGACATTTCCAATGTACAAGAATCTTTACAATTATTACAACCACTTGATGACGCAGAAAACTGCGAAGCTTGTACAATTTAAGGACAACTATGTCAGCAACAGTTTTTAATCAAACCAAAGTGGATTTTACTAAACAACCTATGTTTTTTGGTGAATCTCTTAATGCACAACGATTTGATACATTCAAATATCCTGTGTTTGATAAATTGACTCAAACACAATTGGGATATTTCTGGCGCCCAGAAGAAGTATCATTACAAAAAGACCGTAGTGACTATATGGACTTCCGCGATGAACAAAAGTTTATCTTTACCGCAAATTTAAAATATCAAATCTTGCTTGATTCAGTACAAGGCCGTGCCCCAGCCATGGCATTTATGCCTTACTGTTCATTACCAGAGCTTGAAGGTTGTATGAATGCATGGCAGTTCTTTGAGAACATTCACAGTCGTAGCTATACACATATTATTAAGAACATCTACAGCAATCCAAGTGAAGTATTTGATACGTTGCTTGATGATGCCAAGATTATGGCTCGCGCAAAGTCTGTGACAAAAAGCTATGACGAATTCATTGATGCCGCTCAACAATTTACTGTAGCAGGTAAGGGAACAATGCATGATGTAAGACAAAATTGTTCCTGGCAATGGTAAATGTTAATGCATTAGAAGCACTTAGATTTTATGTTTCATTTGCTTGCAGTTTTGCCTTTGGCGAATTAAAGAAGATGGAAGGCTCGGCAAAGATTATTAGTTTGATTGCTCGCGATGAAAGTCAGCATTTAAGTATCACAAGTCACATTATCAAGAATTGGTTTAAAGGTGATGATCCAGAAATGCAAGAAATTGCAAATGCAAATCTTGGTGCTATTGGAGACATTTATGACTTGGTTGTCGAAGAAGAGAAAGACTGGGCCAATTATTTGTTTAGTAAAGGCGCAATTGTTGGCCTAAACGGAAAACTATTACATCAGTATGTTGAATATATTGCAAATCGTCGACTAAAGGGATTAGGTGTAGAATCGCGATACGGTCGTAGTGCTAATGACAATCCATTACCATGGACAGAACACTGGACAAGTAGCAAAGGCCTACAGGTAGCTCCTCAGGAAACTGAAATTGAATCATATGTGATTGGTGGAATTAAACAAGATGTCAGTAAAGATACCTTCGCTGGATTCAAACTCTGACATTAACGAGCTCTATGTAATGGAATCATGCTCGGGTTGCAAAGACTCGGCCGCACGATTATTAGAAGCTGGTGTTGAGTTTGAAACATATGACATTGAACAAATTGGTATAGAAAAGGTATTTAAATTTTGGAAACATAGACTAGGCGAATCGCCTAATTCAGTTCCTCAATTTTGGTACAAAGGCAAATACATTGGTAATAGTAAAAACATTGAAAATTTTGTAAAGGAAAAAAATGTTACTTGATATTAAAAAAGATGGCGATGTGGTTACACTGAAAATGAGTTCAGGTGAAGAGCTTATAGGCACTTATAAAGATGATGATGCTACATCATATACAATTGATCGTCCGGTAACATTAAGTGTTGGCCCAAAAGGTGGCCCAGCACTTACACCATATCTTATGACAGTTAATCCTGCAAACACACGCAATTTAAAGATTAATAAAGCTCTGGTAGTGTGTATTGCAAATACAGATAAAGAGCTAGCTGGTCAGTACACGTCAGCAATGAGTGGAATTCAAGTTGCTCCAGCAGGATTTAAACTATAATGCCGGCCGCACATAGATTAGACGATCCAGACGAAGCAGGCGCCTCAATTACTAGCATTCCTCAAGGTACTGTTTTTATCAACAATCAATTGGCCAGTATTGACGGAAGTGATGTAGCAGGTCACGCCCCGGGCGTACATAGCAGTCCGCAAACAGCAAACGGCAGTCCGACTGTGTTTATTACAAATATTCCAGCAAATAGACAAGGCGATGCTGATACATGCGGACATCCCAGGGCAGAAGGTAGCCCAGATGTATTCATAGGGCCATAATAATAGAATCTCCCATAAATAGCTGGGAGATTTTATTTTATGTGTGTATCAAAACCAGTAGGTAGAGCAGGAAGACAAGTCACAGCCAGTGGCTTAGTTTATTACGAAGATACGCCTGCTGGCCATGCAGCCGCAGTTGAGGATATGCAGTCAAGTACAGGAACAGGTGCAGGGGAAAGTGCTCATCCAGGGCAACCCACTGAAAATCCAAACCCACCTGATACCAAAGATTGCACAACATATACCGATTCATTATGGGACACTGCATGTAGCAAGTATTATAAATTTGCAAATATGAAAATGAAACCAGCACAGCAGAGCGGATTAACAGCGGCACAAATTGCTTGTAACTGGCAAAAGCTATGTCAAAATGTACTAGATCCAGTAGTAGCTGGTGGTAATAAAATAAACATAAATTCAGGATTCCGTACCGCGGCATTTAATGCAAGTTTAGGAAATTCAAGTAAAACATCTGATCACATGACTGGTTGTGCCACTGATATAAGTGCCGGCAGTCCAGAAGCCAATAAAGAACTGTTCAAATGGATAGGTAAAAATATCAATAATGTTTTTAGTCAATTAATTTTTGAAGGAAGATGGGTACATGTGGCCTATGCTGGCGCAAGTCCAGCTTCAGTAGCAGTGCTGGTTGCTAGAAATGGTTCAGCACCTTATGTAAATGGCGGTGGAAGAAGTGGCTCGGCTTTACCACCAGACCTCAAGTGGGCATAAGTAACGTACTATGGCAGACATTCCAATTATTCCAGGCATTAGTGTTGCAACTAAAGGCATCTTAAACAAACCCTTAAAAGATATTATCTGTGCGCTATTATTTGGTGGCCTTGACAATATGCTTAAGGGTCCTTTGCTTTGCGTTAATGCAGATCTTGATAAGTTACTTACTGACAATTTTCCTGGTGTACCCAGTATTGCAGATTTAAAAAATGAACTAAAAGATCTTAAAGATCAGATAACAGCATTTGAACAACATTCTGGTATCAAAGATATGTTAGGACGAGTTAATGGAGCAATTGCTGAAGTACAAAGTTTGTTAGCATTGGATGGTATGTGTAAAATTCCATTAAAGGCTCCATTGATTCCTGATATTATGAAACAGATAATTGATGCAGAATTTGCAAATGCCAATGCTATTTTGAATGACCTGGGTAGATTAACTAAGCCGCAATTGTGTTTGAACGGAGACGGCGGCATCGGTACAGGATCTTACAATCCTGAAAGTATTTTGGGACAACTCCAAGGTCATATCAAGAGGGGTGCAGATATTCCTGGACAGCAATTAGATATCTTAAAGAATAGATTATCTGGTGTTAGTAAGGCATTGAAAGCATCTATTAACAGAGAATTATTTCCTGACTTTAGGCACAAACATAATTTATTAACAGGGGCACCTTATGCAGGAGAGGCAGCAGTGGTAACATTAGCGGCAGCACCTGCACTTGCTAATCAATGGAATCCTCCATATCCACCAGGTACCGCACCAAACTTTAAAGACACAATGAATACAGCACAAAGTCTTGTTGCCAATGTTAAACAAACAGGAAGTTATCCTGCAGATGTCAATGGCATCAGGAGTATGAACATTTGGCCTGGATTATTAGGTCCTGGCTTGTATGGATTGGCTGTTAATGCCCTTACACCACAAGACCCTTTATTTGCACAACAAGAGCCAGTATATGACTATTGCGGTAAGCTGGTCGGATACACTTCTACAATTATAACAGGCAGTGCCGACGATGTCGGCGGAAATCCATTGGTAGATGTTGATCCTAATCCTCCTAAAACTACATTTGATTTAATTTGGATTGCTGAACGCAAGTGCTGGGCAGTCACTGGTGTACAAAGCGAACAGGTTATCAATGGCAGAAAAGATATGTACCTTGATGCAAATCCTACAATAGAACTGCACCGCAGTTATAATCATATTTTAAGTATTCCTTCTATTGATTCAATGGGCAATGACTTGGCCCCAGAATTTTACATTTATAAAGTCAAAGAAGACTTGACACCGGATGTAGGAAACAGATTCAATTTAGGTCTAAGTAGACTAGAGACTTATGAATTATTAGAAGATGCAAATGGTCTTGACGGTGATGCAGGTATACAAAGAAGAACCAGTTTTCCAACAGGTACAACAATGTATTTTGCTGCCGGTAAACAAATATATTCAAGTCCCACTGAACCTGCTTTCCCTAATGCTGATGTATGGTGGTATAATACTAATACAGCAGAAATAAAAAAATATATTCCAGGCTCCGATACATCTGGTGGAGGTGGAGGTGGAGGTGGAGGTGGAGGTGGAGGTGGAGGTGGCGGCGGAAGCCACGATGTTTGGTATTTTAATGGAACAGATTGTATTTTTTCACCGGGCGGATTTGTACCCGGTCCAGTAGAAACATACGCTACGCAAGAAGCCTGCCTGGCAGCCAATCCACCGTTTGTTGCTCAACTTGCAGTAGAAACTGAACCAATGTTATTATCAGAAACTTTAGCAACAGGATGGGTTGCTATAACTGAGCAAGATCAAATTGATAACTGGATTGGGTCTACTTCAATCTATAATGCGTCTAACACAAACTATCTATGCTATAGCAATCAAGATGGTTCTGTGTTTGGACTAATCAAGTTAGTATAACTGTAACAATTGGGCAAACTGCAATAACATTCTTATATAATTAATTAGACACAATACACCTATGTATGTGTTTAATAATTCGGAATGTATGATATCTATACTCAAAACGGCAAATTATTGCAACTTAGCTCAGGCCAGGGCAATGCTTTGGCTTTCACTTAAGGCTGAAAAAAGTTTGTGGTGGGCACTGGTATTAACAGTATTTGCCGTATATCAAATAGCTGAACATGTTGTGTTTCCTTTGATTTCTGTGGTTGAATTATACATACATCATACAGGTGTTATCCGCCTGGCCTGGCCCTTTTGATCCTGAAATTCTAATTATTTCTGGTTGACAATCCGGACTATCGATGCTATACTACTAGCATGAATAAAAGTCCGGAGAGTAATATGCATATTGTTGAAAAAGCTAGAATATTTGCCACAGCGGCCCATGCGGCCGTGGCCCAATTACGCAAATATACCAACGAGCCTTACATTGTACACCCTGCAGAAGTTGCAGGCATTGTTGACAGTGTCGAAGGAGCAACATTTGAAATGGTTGCTGCCGCATGGTTGCACGATGTTGTAGAAGACACTGGTGTTACATTAGAAGTCGTTCGTGCTGAATTTGGTGATGAGGTTGCTACCATAGTTGGATGGTTAACGGATGTAAGCCGTCCCGAGCAAGGCAACCGTGCTATTCGTAAAGCAATTGACCGAGCACACACTGCGTCGGCTCCTGCTGAAGCTCAGACAATTAAATTGGCCGATTTGATATCAAACACTCGAAGCATTGTTGAGCATGATGAAAAATTTGCCAAGACATACTTGGAGGAAAAGAGAATGTTGTTGGCAGTTATGACTCGTGGCGATGCTGGACTGATGGCTATTGCCAAAGCTCAAATTGGAGTTTAAATGAGTACGTGTTATCAGTTGATTGGTGTCCCGGGTAGTGGAAAATCTACCTGGGCCATTAATCAAGATTGGATAATAGATTGTGTAGTAGTATCCACTGATGAGTTTGTTGAGGACTATGCCAAAGAGTGTGGTTCAACTTATTCTGAAGTTTTTGATGACTACATGCCTGCCGCAGTTAAATTAATGACCAATAAAGTTATTCATGCTCGTAATGCAGGTAAGGATATTGTCTGGGACCAAACCAGTACAACAATTAAAAGCCGCGCTCGCAAGTTTAATATGTTACGAGATTATGAGCATATTGCTGTGGTTTTTCGAACACCACCAGAAGATGAATTGACTCGCCGCTTGGCCAGTCGTCCAGGTAAGAACATTCCGGAACATGTTATGCGTAGCATGATCGCAGGATGGGACGAGCCAATCAAAGAAGAAGGCTTTAAGGAAATTTGGTATGTTTAAGGATGAATTAAAAAAGTTTGTACTAGATAATCCACAGTTGGTGAACATGCGTTCTGCTGGCGAAGGTATCTACGTGCTCAAGTATTCCAAGCGTGTGTTCTACGACAACTTATGGAATGACTTTTTAGAAGAATGCCGCGGTACCATTGTGGACTCAGAATTCAATGTGGTATCACGTCCATTTACAAAGATCTATAACTACGGCGTAGAATCCAAGGCTCCTGTGCTTGCTGACAATGTAAAGGTGACTGCGTACCGCAAGGCCAATGGCTTCATGGCGGCAATAACTTGGTACAATAACGATATCCTAGTATCCACTACTGGAAGCACTGTCAACGACTATGTTGACTATGCTAAGGAAATGATGCTGAAGCACGCCTGCTGGGCTGACTGGCAAATGGCTGTGCTGGGTGCTCGTGGTTATACTTTGATGTTTGAATGTGTGCATCCAAGCGACCCGCACATTGTTGTAGAAACTGCTGGAATGTATTTTCTTGGATGGCGTGAAAACTCATGGGACTCAAAAGTTAACGGCTTTGGATCTGAACTAGTGTGGAAGATATTTGCCGAAGATACCCTAAAGTGTCACGCTGTAGAATCTTATCACATGACTGTGGATGAATTGGTAGCAGAGTCTAAAAAGGTTCGGCACGAAGGTTTTGTATTCTACACAGAAGATGGTGTATCTGCAAAGATCAAAAGTCCCTACTACCTCACTGCCAAGTGGGTGGCACGTAACCCACGCACTGACAAGCTGTTGACCAAAGAGTTTCGGGAACTGATTGACGAAGAGTACTATCCGTTGTTGGATCACATACGTGCTAATATCGTTGAATACACTGAATTAGATGAACAAGCACGTCTGGCCTGGGTGCGTAACTATTTGGAGACAACATGATTGATGAAAGTCATCTGCCTGTAAGCGAACAAAGTCTGGTCTTTCGTTTGAGAAAACGGGCAGAGATTAGACGACAGATTACAGATCGTAAAAGTGTGCAAGAAGGTATTGCTGATAGGATAGCAGATTTACTTGAAGAAGCCGCAAATGAAATTGAACAATTAAGAAAGAAATTAAATGAAAACTTGGATAACAGCGGACATACATTTTAGTCACAAAAATATTTTAACTTTTTGTGCCAAGAGCAGACCTTTTCATAATATTGATGAAATGAATAATGAAATTATTAAGAGATGGAATAGTCAAGTTAGTGCGGTTGATACAGTTTATATTTTAGGTGACATTGCATTTACAAATGCCAATGAAGCCGCACGACTAATAACTCGACTGCATGGTAAAAAGATTTTAGTCAAAGGCAATCATGATACCAAGCTTTTGCAAGATCCAGTATTTTGTAATTGCTTTGCTGAAATTTACGATTATCTAGAAGTAGGGTACAATGGTTCTCGACTTGTACTATTCCACTTTCCAATTTGGGAATGGGATAGAATGCATCATGGGGCTATTCACTTTCACGGACACTGTCACGGCAGACCCACAAACATTCCAGGTCGAATCATGGATGTTGCCATGGATGCCAACGAATGTGTTCCACACCTACTAGACGATGCAATTGCTAAAGCTATGCGTCAGCCAGTTCGTTCTAGGTAACTTTTATACATAAGTTGTTAAAAAACAACAAAAAAATACCAAAAACTATCAAAAAATGGTTGACGGTAGGCCCAACTTTCTATATAATACATACATACAGACACAAAAGGACCTACAATGCAAACACTATTAAATTCCACAGAAGTCATTGACTTTGGTATGTTTACTGATAAAGGCAATATTGCAGTCAAAGCAATTGTAGATTATGCTATTGCGGCAAAGTTGTCGTGGAAAGAAACATATGATGCCTTGTATAAACTAGCCAGAGCCGACTATGAGGCGTTTGGTGAAGCAACAGACACCATGGTTCGTGAAATTGTGTATGATGCAATCAATGCCAACGGAGAAGATTTCTATGTCTAAGTATTCTGATAAACATGGGTTTCCATTTGATAGAGGCGGAGCCGATTCATATTATGACCGTCCTCGAGATCCTCACTTTTATCCAAACGGTACTGGCAATTCACCTCGAATTAATATGAGCATGATGAGTGCTGAAGAGATTGAAGCATATCATGCAGGCTATGACGAAAACGAAAATTCTGGGAATAAAAAAGATTGGGGTTAATTTATCATGGTAAAGAAAAGGTCCACGCATCGTAGGCCTTTTCTTCCATGTAGTCAAATGGTATCCAACAATAACCTCGATCACCCCAGGCAGGCCCAAAACTATTCTTGGCCAAGAATAACTTTTTGTCTAAGTCGTATCCAACCAAACTCATAGCATGTCCAGTCTTTTCATTTTCTGGCGTTGGCATTTCAATTACAGAATTTCTAAATCCAACACGTTGAAAATCTGCTGAAATCATAATGCCAAACACTACCGGTTGATTCCTGTTTATGGTTTCAAGAGTTTGTTTGATAGTTTCGATTGCTTTTACATTTGATATAGATCTAGACTTGGCATTTTCATAACATTCAGATGTCGGCTCAACGTTAAATTTTTCAACGTTATATGGCCATAATGATTCTGAACAAAGCCCATATTTCTGGACTCCTTCTAGCGCATCAGAAATGAAGGCACCGCTGTCATCATTAACAGTGCCTTCAATTAATCGAGCATTGTAATAGATAAAAAGTCGACTGATTTCAGTAAAGGTTGTTGGGTTATATTGCATAACCAACATTTCATAGGCGTTTGCAATTGCGTTTGCACTACAACTACCTAGGTAATACTGGTCTTCAACAACCCCTGCACTTTCCCTCAAATCAACTTTAGATCGAATCATTATGCTGTAAAATAACCTGGAAATTGCTGTGTTAGCCCGGTTGCAAATGCGTTAATGAATGATGATGTTCCTGTGGCAAGCTTTTCTTTTGCCGCTGTTTCACCGCTTGAGTTTTTATCATTTTTTGCTTTAATAAAATCTTTAAATCCATCAAACATTTGAGTCAAGACAGTTCTGACATCACCAATTCTCCATAAATTATTGTAAGTGTTTAGTAGGTTTGAAATATCACTGCTGACTTGGAAGTTTAAACGATCTGATGGATCTTTGGTATCATAATTATTTTTAATATTTCTGGCAATATTAAACATCATGATTACTACAGTTCTAAAACCGTAGTTGAGTCTTTCACCAAATTCAACACCATAGTATGATTTGGCAAATTCACCAATTCCGTCAATTTGTGTCCAAAGTGTTTCTTCTGCCTTGGCAGCATTTTCTGAATCATTGGTTAGGATATATCCAAGAACGCTCAATAAGTTTGTATTAAACGTATCAAAATAATTTTGAAGTACCGCTTTTAATTCGGCACTTGTCATTACGTTTGGAGCCTTTGGTGGCTTCACGTATTTGTTTTTGTTAACAACTGAGTGAACAGCAGGTTGATCTGCCATTGCCTGTTCTGCTAGAACAGGATGGTTGTAATGATGTTCTTCAATTGTGTGCTTGATTACCTTATACATTGTTTTCTCCTTTAGATAATGTATAAATTCTCTTAGAGAATTTTAAATTACACGCCATCCGGCGCGAAATATTACTGTCAACTCTGTTCCCATAGTGACATTTTGTTTTTCTTTTTAAATTATACGCCATGCTCCAGCACGGAATACTACGGTTATACTGGCTCTAGCACCTAGTGTCTTTGTAAGACTAGTGTCTAGTAGTTGTCCCAGTGTACCTGTCACTGTTGTATTACCGGTAGTTTCATTTTTAATAATGTAGGTCTTACCTGTAATGCCTGTGGGTAATGTAACAATAGTTGGGTTGAGTGTAACACCAATGTATTCGTCAGTGGCCAATGCTGTGTAAGCCA
>Ga0114975_10000403_pt1 | contig 32546 bp, 25 predicted proteins | sample S_130626_EF_Meta_FD_87031 | JGI IMG/M metagenome (GOLD analysis project Ga0114975, IMG submission 87031) | Freshwater microbial communities from Lake Simoncouche, Canada to study carbon cycling - S_130626_EF_MetaG | ecosystem: Environmental > Aquatic > Freshwater > Lake | place: Lake...
CCATGGCTGATGCCGCTGCTGCTGCTGCCGCTGAAAAGAAGAAGTAATCGTTTGGCGACTGAAGCTTAAGTTCGCTGCATGAAATTCCTCATCGTAGGTTTAGGAAATATCGGCAGTGAGTACTTAGAAACTCGCCACAACATAGGATTTAAGGTATTGGACGCTCTAGCCGGGGCGTCCAATCTTTTTTTTAAGACAGACCGTTATGGTGATGTATGTGAGCTAAAGCACAAGGGTCGAATTTTCATCTTGCTCAAGCCAAGCACCTATATGAATCTGAGCGGCAATGCCGTTCGTTATTGGATGCAACAGGAGAAAATCACACTCGAGAACGTACTTGTCATTACCGATGATTTGGCTTTGCCCTATGGTAAGCTGCGCATGCGCGGTCAGGGAAGCGATGGCGGCCACAATGGACTTAAGCATATCAATCAGATATTACAAACCACTCAATATGCCAGGTTGCGATTCGGTATAAGTGCCGAGTTTTCGAAAGGACAGCAGGTGGATTATGTGTTGGGCGTATGGAGCCCGGAAGAAAAACAGGTGCTCAACGAACACATAGAGCGAGCCTGTAAGGCCGTATTTTCATTTGGGCTTATCGGGTTGGCCCGCACGATGAATGAAGTTAATACGAAGTGATTGTTTCCTGTCCGAACGACAAGTATTGGGCAGGGTTTACGGGCGCACCGTTTTCCCATAATTCGAAATGCAGATGAGGCCCTTCGCTGTTTTCACCTGAGTCGCCGATGAAGGCAATAGACTCTCCTGCTTTTACCATGTCGCCCACTTTGCGAAGCAGCACAGCGTTGTGCTTATACACTGAAATGAGGTTGTTCGCGTGTTGGATGGAGATGATGTTTCCATCATCAGCCGTGAACGCTGCGGCTATTACAGTGCCGTCCAGTACGGATTTCACAGGGTCGTCTTTGGGCGCTACCAGATCGATTCCGTAATGTCCTTCTTTCGGGTTGAACGCGCTGAAGATGGTGCCATTCACGGGTTTGAAAAGAATCAATCCTTTTTTGCGATCTTCTGTTTCTTCCACAGCTTCGATACTGAAGCGGTCTTGTTCTGAAATTTTTTGGCGCATCGACTCGTCCAAATCGCTTACCTCGTAATTGAGATTGGGGGTTGATGAAGCCGACTGCGAAGAGTCTTGCGTATTGCTGAGTGTGCCTCCCGAAAGAATGATCTTCAAATCGTTGAGGTATCGATCGTTTTTTCGAACCTCATCGAAAAGAGAGTCCGCTTGCATGCGGGCGATTCGTGCTTCCTCGCGATAGACCGTCGAGGCGTAGTCGGGTATGACGTAGTTTTTTAGCGGAGTGAAAGCAACCAGCAAGTAAATAAGAGAACCGAACACAATGAGCATACCTCCGAACATGATAATCAAGTTGAGCGGAGTGAGTGAATACGAGAGTTTTTCTTCGAATGTGGATTCGTTGAGCACCGTCAACCGGAATCGGCTTTTCAGCTTCTTCAGCAGTTTTTTGCGTTTGGGTTGAGGTGTTGCTACCATTTTTTGTTTCGAATCTTTGCCTTGCCGAACAATTGCGCACAAAAATGAAATAATTTTGACGCAATCCTGTTAGAAGCGGGCAATAAAATCTACTCTTTGTGAATATTCGTTTATCGGGCCGTGTTTTCTCGGTGTTTGTATTTGTGTTGCTGCTGGTTGGCTGTTCCACTAAGAAGGATGGAACAGCTTATAGGCTGTTTCATAACATGACCGGCCATTACAACGGATATTTCAATGCGAATGAGCTTGTCGTTATGGGTGCGAATACCTTGGCGGCCAATCACAAAGACGACTACGATAAACTACTGCCCATCTTTATATACGGAACACCGGAAGAGGCAAAGGCGCTCTACCCCGACATGGAGAAGGCTATTGCGAAGTGTGAAAAGGTAATAAGCCGCCACACCATTAAGGATGATTCGAACGAAGACAAGAAACATCCGGAGTTCAACAAGTGGATCGACGACAATTACATGGTAATAGGCCAGGCTTATTTCTACAAACAGAGCTATTACAAGTCGGCAGATATTTTCCAATACGTAAATCGTAAATTCAAGAAGCCTGAGGCTTCAGTGCGCAGCAATACATGGTTGGCAAAGACCTATGTGGAGGATAAGGAATACGGTAAGGCGCTACAGGCCTTGACGCGTGCGGAAGGTGACTTGGATAAAGACGAAGTTTCTAAAGCTCAAAAGGCCGAATATCACCTGGCGTTTGCAGACGTATACGTTCATCAAAAGAAATGGGAAAAGGCGGCGGCTGAATTGGAGAAGGGGTTGGAGTTCATCGACAAGAAAAGAGACCGCGCCCGCCCGCACTTCATTCTTGCTCAGCTTTACCAGCAAATGAATCGAAGCAGCGATGCCATGACGCACTACGAAGCAGTGGTTCATTCGCGAGCTCCATACGAACTTGAGTTTCACGCACGCATCAACAAAGCGCTTTCATACAGCCGTACCGGTGGCAGTTCAGGAGAGATTCAGAAGGAACTCTTCAAGATGCTGAAGGATGAGAAGAATGCGGATTACGCCGATCAGATTTACTATGCGCTCGGCGACATAGCTTGGGAAGAACAGCGCAGAGAGGACGCAATCAATTTCTATCAGAAATCTATAGAGTCGAACACAACCAATGCGAAGCAACGCGCGAAAGCATTTTTGCGCTTGGCCGATTTGTATTTCGATGAACGTCAGTATGCTCAGGCACAGCTCTACTATGACAGCACCTTGACCAAGATAGATGCAACGCATGACCGCTATGCAATGGTGAAAGCTCGTGCTGAGTCGCTCACGGAGCTCGTGGGTCATTTGGAAGCGATTGATCTGTATGACAGTCTCAATGTCATCTGCTCGCTAAGTCCGGATGAACTCGAGAAGAAGGTGAAGGCCATGGCCGAGCAAATGGCTTATGCCATGGAACAGCAGCGCATTGACGATGAGCGCAAGGCAGAAGAGGCGCGTCAGGCAGCTCAGGAATCGGGCATTAGTGGCACGTTTTGGTGTTATAACGAAGAGTTGAAGGAAAACGGACGCAATACGTTTGCAGATGAGTGGGGTGATAGGCCGTTAAAGGATTACTGGCGATTGCAGTCGAAGCTAGCTGAGAGTTTCGGCCCAGGTGAAGAGGCGGTTACGGAGCAAGAAGCCGCAGCAGACAGCAGTGGTACCACTGCCCAAGACAAGTACAAGACACCAAGTGCAGAAGAACTGAAAGGCTCGCTGCCATGTGCAAACGACGCCGGCATGAAGGAAGTTAAAAAGGCTGCTGCAGAGGGTTATTACAATGCCGGGGTGGTTTATAAAGAGAAGCTGGACGACGACGACAATGCCATCAGCACATGGGAAGAATTGCTGGCCAACATGGATGAAAGCAGCTACCATCCTACCACCTATTATCAACTCTTCCGGACATGGCTCGCTAAAGAGGGCACGAAAGGTTATGTGAAGAATCCGTTTTGTGAAAGCTGCAACTCGAAGTATTGGGGCGATGAGATAAAGACTCGTTATCCCGGCAGCGATTGGGCTATGCTCGTTGATAATCCGGGGTATTTGGATATTCAAGACATGAAAAAGGCCAAGGAGAATGAAGCGTATCAGGTGGCCTATGGTTATTACACGGCACGCAGTTATGGCAAGGCAAAAACGTATTGCGACAGTGTTATTACAGCAGACCCTCTAAACCACTTGCTGTGCAAATACAAACTGCTTCGAGCTATTTGTGTGGGGTATTCTGACGCGCCCTACGGCGTAAAGGAAAACTATCAAAATGAGTTGAACCGATTGGTGCAGGAATGTGCCGGAACAGAAGAAGCAGCTCGCGCCGACCAGCTTTTGCGAGTGCTGAATGCAGGCGATGAAATAAACACTTCAGGTCCTCTTCAGCCTGCAAACTCGGTGCAAGCAGATTCATTGCAGCAACTCTCGGGCAATTCGGATTCCCTGGCTTTCGATGACGGGCCTTTTGTTTTCGATGCGAATGCAGAGCACTATTTGGCGGTGTTAATGCCTGTAAGCGGAAGTGACATCAATGCGGCAAAAGCATCTGTTGCTGATTTCAATTTGATGTTCTTCAATTCATCACAGCTGCGTGTCACCAATAATTTGCTCGACAAAGACAATCACATGTTGCTTGTGAAATCGTTCAAAAAGCCTGAAGACGCTAAGCAGTATTATGGAGCATTCATTAGCGATACGGATAGGCTCGCGGCGGTGAATGTGAACGGGAATCATGTTTTTTTGATATCCAAGCAGAATTATATAGCTTTGTTTAAAGGCAAAGATTACCCGCTGTATCTCGACTTTTTTGCCAGATACTATTGATAGCGCCGCCTTACACCAAACACCATGTTTCAGAAAAACACTAAACCTATGGCAAAATATACTGAGCAGGTGCCCGATATGGGCATCAACCGCATCGTTGAAGGAACCAGCATAGAGGGTGAAATTCGCTGCGAGAGCAACATTCGCATCGACGGCACTTTTGTAGGAAATCTTTCAACTAAAGGGCGCTTGGTGATAGGGCCTGCCGGTCGCATAGAAGGAACGGTAAACTGCCAGAACGCCGAAATTGAAGGTTTGGTAAAGGGAAAGCTCTACGTTCAACAAATGCTTTCGCTTAAGGGCACTGCAAAAGTGGAGGGCGATATTTTCACTGATAAACTTGCGGTTGAGCCGGGATCATCGTTTACCGGAGCCTGCAACATGGGAGCAAAAGTGAAGGAGATGAAAAAGGAAGGCCAAGCCGATGCAGTCATCAACGCCGCCCAATAAGGCAGGCAACAATTCGATTTTACGCTACACATCCATGGCCACACAAATGGCCATTACCATTTTTTTGGGTGTTTGGGGCGGCATGAAACTCGATCAATTCTTCCAGTTCGAAACACCGGTAATGACACTTATCTTCTCATTGCTGGGAGTGATATTGGCTGTTTATATTGTCATACGCGATGTACTCCGCAAGCGCTGATATTTGCACTACATGAATACACGAGCATTTTTAATTCCGCTAACCATCGCCACCGTGCTGTTGTATGTGTTGGCCATTGTTGTTCTTTTCATCGTCAAAAAACCCATGCCCGATGCGGTGTGGGTGTTGATTCCACTCTATGGAGCAGTGACGTACTTTTTGTACCAGATGATTGCTTCTGCAAGCTCTAAATCACCGCATCGTTTTATTGCTTCTGTGAACGCTTCCGTGTTGGTGAAGTTATTCATGTCAGCTTGCATTGTGGGTGGTTATTTCTACGCGCAGCTGCCCGGTAAAAAGGCGCTTGCATTTGCCGTTATGGGCATCTATGCTATTTACACAACCGTCTTGATTGGGGCGCTGTTGCCGGTTATTCGAAAGGGTAATTCATGAGTGAGTTGCGCACATACCGCGCTATCGGATTGATGAGCGGTACTTCGCTCGATGGTTTGGACATTGCCTATTGCACCTTTTACTGCGGTAGTTCTTGGAGTTTTGAATTGCATCATGCCGCCACAATTCCGTATGACGAAGAGTGGCGAAAAAGGCTGCGGGAGGCGCATACATTGAGCGGTCGTGAATTGGCACAGCTCAACGTAGAGCTCGGAATACAGCACGGTAAATGGGTTGCCGATTTTATTGAACGCAACGAAGCGAAGGTCGATTTCATTGCATCGCACGGGCACACTGTTTTTCATCAACCCGAGGCAGGACTTACGTTGCAAATAGGGAGTCCGGCGCATATTGTGTCCGAGGCCGGTTGTGATGTGATAGCCGATTTTCGCACAACCGATGTTGCACGCGGCGGCCAAGGCGCACCGCTTGTTCCGATTGGCGATTTGTTGTTATTCGAAACCTATCCGATTTGCTTGAACCTGGGAGGTATTGCTAACATGTCGGTGAAGGATGGGATGCGCATCGAAGCGTTTGATATAGGTTTATGCAACATGGCGCTCAATCATGTTGCTGAGCAGATGGGTTTGACCTACGATCGCGACGGCGCATTTGCGCAGGAAGGCCAACTAAATGAAGCCTTGTTGAATGAACTGAATGGGCTTGAGTTTTTTCATCAATCAGCCCCGAAGTCTTTGGGTAAGGAGTTTTGGTTAACCGAATTTTTACCGATTGTAGAACGATTGCAATTGAATGAACGCGATTTGTTGCGCACGTTGGTTGAGCACATAGCCGTTCAAATTGGCCGCTCTCTTTCGAGCTATGCATCGTGCCATGTGCTGGCTACCGGTGGCGGAGCCCACAACAGTTTTCTTGTAGAGCGCATCAAGGCAAACACTCATCATACGCTTGTTGTTCCTGAAAACGGAATCGTTGATTTTAAGGAGGCGTTAATTTTTGCCTTTCTAGGAGCCTTGCGCTTAGATGGCAAGAGCAACTCACTGTCTACCGTTACCGGTGCACTGCGCGACAGTGTAGGAGGCGCAGTTTATAGCGCACGATAGCCTTTCCCGCTCTACTTTAGTCGCGGAAAATTCGAATTATGAAAGATTTATTGGCCAAGTACGAGAGCAAACGACCTGAAATTGTTTTCGAATGGAAAGACCCTTTTACCACGGCGGAAGGATGGGTAGTGATTAACTCCTTGCGCGGAGGTGCAGCAGGTGGCGGCACACGCATGCGCGTCGGATTGGATAAACGCGAGGTAGAGTCGTTGGCAAAAACGATGGAGATAAAATTTACCGTAAGCGGTCCGCAGATTGGCGGCGCCAAGAGCGGTATCAACTTCGACCCGCGCGACCCACGCAAGCATGAAGTGCTGGAGCGTTGGTTTGCGGCTGTAACACCACTGCTGAAGCATTATTACGGCACAGGTGGAGACTTGAACGTAGATGAAATACATGAGGTAATTGCCATCACTGAAGAGTGCGGCATCTGGCATCCGCAGGAAGGTGTTTTCAACGGACACTTTGGCCCAACAGAGGCGCAAAAGGTGAAGCGCATTGGCAACTTGCGCCAAGGCGTTATTAAGGTATTGGAAGACGAATCATTCAGCCCCGACATTGAGCGCAAATACAAGGTGGCTGATATGATCACCGGTTATGGCGTTGCTGCATCCGTAAAGCACTCCTACGAGCTATGGGGCGGAGGCTTGAAGGGCAAACGAGTAATCGTGCAGGGCTGGGGCAACGTAGCTGCTGCAGCGGCCTACTACTGCACACAAGAAGGAGCAGTGGTGGTGGGCATCATCGATCGCGCAGGAGGAATTATCGATGAAGCAGGATTGGATTATGAGTCTATCAAGAAGTTGTTCCTGGAGCGCGACGGAATGCAACTACGCTCTGAAAAGATGATCAGCTTCGAGGAAGTGAGCGAACGCATTTGGGATGTGAAAGCCGATGTGTTTTTGCCGTGTGCAGCATCGCGTTTGGTGACCGACGACCAGATGAAGCGCATGATAGGAGCCGGATTGAGCGTAGTGAGTTGCGGTGCGAATGTGCCCTTTGCCGACGCGCAAATTTTCTACGGACCCATTGCTGAACATGCCGATGAGCACATCAGCGTGATACCCGACTTCATTGCCAATTGCGGTATGGCGCGCGTATTTGCATACCTCATGAGCAACGGCGATGTGGACATGAGTGATAAAGGGATTTTTGAAGATACATCTGCCACCATCGAACAAGCACTGAAACAAATTCACGCAACCCATAAAGCGAAGACCGGCATTACGAAGGCGGCATTTGAAATTGCATTGAAAAAACTGGTGTGATGGAAATAGCCATTTTAATAGTCTTCATCGTTGGGTACATCTGCATTGCCGCAGAGCATGCCGTCAAGATCGACAAAGCGGCCACAGCGTTGCTCACGGGCACATTGTGTTGGACTATTTATTTCATAGGCGGTGGAGCGGGGCATGAAGTGGCTGCCCATGCAGCTCTGATGGAGCATGCCGATGTATATGGTGTGCTCAACAGCAAATTGATGCACCATGTGCAGGAGATTTCGGGCATTCTTCTTTTTCTGATGGGCGCCATGACTATTGTTGAGCTCATCGATGCGCACGAAGGGTTTAAGGTGATTACCGATCGTATTGCATCGCGCAACAAGGTGAAGCTGATGTGGATTATAGGCTTGCTTTCATTTTTCTTATCGGCAGCGTTAGACAATCTTACAACAGCGATTGTAATGATATCGCTTGCTAGAAAGCTTGTTGATGATCAACAAACACGTTGGATGTTTGGCGGTATCATCATTATTGCAGCCAATGCCGGTGGCGCATGGTCACCTATAGGTGACGTGACGACGACCATGCTTTGGATAGGCGGACAGATTTCGGCCGGGGCAATTATTTCAGGTGTTTTTCTGGCAAGCCTCGTGAGTGTGTTGTTGCCTCTCACGGTGTTGTCGTTTGTAATGAAGGGCGAAGTGAAACGACCGGAGTTCAAGGAGCATATCGAGCGACAGGCAAGCAAGCACGATCGGCAACTGGTTTTCACCTTGGGTATTGGTGGATTGTTGATGGTGCCGGTATTTAAAGCGGTCACGCACTTGCCGCCGTTCATGGGGATGATGTTTTCACTTGGATTGCTGTGGATGGTGACCGAGTTGATACACAGCAAAAAGATAATGGAAGAGCGTAGTAAGTTCTCTCCGTTGCAAGCGCTGCGCAAGATTGATATGCCATCGGTGTTGTTTTTCCTCGGGATATTATTGGCGGTTGGTGTGTTGAATGAAACAGGACAATTGTTGCAACTATCGTCTTTTCTCAAAGACAGTTTGGGGAACGTTTATGCTATCAATATCGCAATCGGATTGTTGTCGGCGATAATCGACAACGTGCCGCTGGTTGCAGCCTCCATGGGCATGTATGAAGTATCTCCTGCGGTCGTTGGCGATGCGTGGTCTGATCTGTTTGTGCAAGACGGCACCTTCTGGCATTTTCTCGCCTACACAGCGGGCACAGGCGGAAGTATACTCATCATTGGAAGTGCCGCAGGAGTGGCTGTGATGGGCATTGAGAAAATCACCTTCACTTGGTACTTGCGCAACATTGCGCCGTGGGCGCTGCTGGGGTATTTGGCGGGGTGTGCAGTGTATGTGTTTGTAGGATTATAGGATTATAGGGGTGTAGGATTGTAGAATTATAGGGGGGTAAGGCCTCTCTTTCTGATTCCGTTTCTCGCTCTCATTCTAAAAATTTCAGAAACAGAAAGGGAAACAGAAAGAGAATGAGTGTGTACAACGCCCCCTGCAATCCTATAATCCTATACCCATATAATCCTCGAAAGGCTATCAACACCCCGCACTAAATAAGTTTTCAATTCGCTCGAAAAGCCGTGGCAATTCAGAGGCAATTTTCGCGTTGGCTACCCGATACGTGGCAGCACGAAATTTTTTATCTGAAAACAAACACGCATGGACATTCTCTTTTTTCTTCAGGAAACCGTAACCGGTGCAATTCAAGATGGTGTAGGCATCACGCCGCCAACAGTTGGCGCACCTGTGGGCAACTTCAATGTGATGGATCAACTTATGAAAGGTTGGTACATCTACTTGCCACAGCTTATCATGAGCGTTATCGCAGTGTATGTAATCATTGAGCGCACGCTTACTGTGGGTCGTGCTGATAAGGAAGAGGCGAACTTCATGGAGAAGATTAAGGAGTATGTAAGCCAGGGAAAGCTGGATAGTGCGCGCAACCTTTGCAGCACATCGAAAACTCCGGTGGCTCGCATGATTGAGAAGGGCATCAGCCGCATTGGTAAACCAACTCAAGACATCAAGAAGGCTATCGAAAATGTGGGTAAACTGGAAACTGCCAAGTTGGATAACAACGTGGCTATTCTGGCCACCATCGCCGGTATTGCTCCGGTATTCGGCTTCTTGGGTACTGTATTCGGTGTGATCATCATATTCCGCGATATCGCTGAGGCGGGCAGCCTGCAGATTGGAACCGTTTCAGAAGGTTTGTATTTGAAGATGATTTCCTCGGCAGTAGGTCTTATCGTATTCATGATCGCCTATATCGGCTACAACACATTGGTGACCCGCATCAACAAGGTGGTGAACAAGATGGAGGCGAATGCTGTGGAATTCATGGATATTCTCGAACAACCAACGCACTAACCCATGAATTTCGGAAGAAGAAACAAAGTACATGTGGAGCCTGCGATGTCGGCATTGTCTGACATCATCTTCATGCTTCTCATCTTCTTCATCATAGCCAGTACCCTGGCGGTGAATGGAGAGCAGGTGAATTTGCCAAAGACCTCAACAGGCACGCCCACACAGTCGACTGTGACCGTAACCATCACTTCCGATTTGCGCTATTTGGTGAACAACACAGAAGTGGCGAAAGACGATGTAGAACTGAAGCTTCAGGCTATTTTGAATAACGCGGCCGACAAGAAAGTTGTGTTAAATATTGACCGCGACGTACCAACAGGTGAAACAATTGAGTTGTTCGCTGTACTGAAGCAAAACGGTTGGAATCCGTTTATTGCTACCAAGCCGAAAGAAGAGTAACGCATGGCAAATCTAGCAGAAACAGATCGCAGGTGGTCCCTTACGGGTACCTTGTTATTTCACGTCACCATTGTGGGGCTGCTATTTCTATTGAAGTGCGGCAACGGAGGCGGCGGAGGTAACGGCGGTTTGGGTTACACCGGATTGATGTCGCTCGATGCGGCCGGCATCGGAACGATGGTCGATGGTGAGGGGTATGTTCCCATGCCGGAGCCGGTAGTCCAAGAGCCAACACCCGAGTCCGTAGAAGAGACCAATGCCATCACTGATGATGCTTCACAAGAGGCGCCAACCATCAGCGATAAGAAGCAGTCGGAAAATCGCAAGTCGGATACGCAAGTAAGAAAGGAAACTCCGCAGCAGCAACAAACGCAGCAACAGGTTTCGAACAACCTCAACAACGCCTTCAACAACATCAAGGGAGGAAGCGGAAACACAACAGGTACGGGCCAGCAGGGTGATCCTAATGGCAGCATCGACGGCAGAGGAGTAATGGGTGGAGGTGGTAGTGCCGGCACAGGAGGTGGCAGCGGCGGCGGAAACGGAACTGGCGTAGGCACAGGCACGGGCGGCGGATCGGGAGCGAATTGGTCGCTTGCCGGTCGTCAGATCTTGAATAACCCGAAGGTACAAGGCAACGCCCCCGACGAAGGAACTGTAACAGTTGATATTTGGGTAGACAGTAAAGGCAATGTCACTAAGGCGATTGCCAATGCAGCTAAATCGAACACATCTAGCGGTACGCTTTTCAAAATGGCTGAGGATGCTGCGCGCAAGGCGAAGTTCAACAGCAGCGCGAGCGGTAATGAGCAGAAGGGTAGTATCAAGATTACGTTCAAGCTACATTAGTCCTCGGCTTATCTTGAGCGCGTGAGTTTCATGAAAGGGAGAGATTTACGCAAAGGGGGTTTCACGCAGGTAGCGCAGAGGGAAATACACGAAAGTTCGCAGAGGGGTTTTCACGCGGAGAGCGCAAAGGGAAATACACGCAAAGTTCGCAAAGGTAAAATCGCACATGTTAGCGCGCTCTTACGAGCCCTGTTCTTTGCTATTCTTGCGCAGTGAACTACTCTCAAACCCTCGAATACCTCTACTCACAACTGCCCATGTTTCATCGCGTGGGGCCGGCGGCGTACAAGCCGGGGTTGGACAATACGTGGGCATTGCTAGAGCTGGTGGGTAATCCGCAAATCGGATTGAAGACCGTGCACATCGCGGGTACCAATGGCAAGGGGAGCACATCGCACATGATTGCTGCAGCCTTGCAAGTGGCGGGCTACAAAACAGGACTGTATACATCACCACATCTCAAAGACTTTCGCGAGCGCATCCGCATCAACGGCATCATGATTCCCGAAGAGGAGGTGGTGGCATTTGTGAATGAATATCACGAAGCATGGCAAGCCATTCTACCTTCCTTTTTTGAGATAACTGTAGCTATGTGCTTCTGGTATTTCAAGCGCGCGGGGATTGATATCGCAGTCATCGAAACCGGCTTAGGTGGCCGACTCGACAGCACCAATGTGATAGAACCCGAAGTTTCGGTAATCACCAACATAGGCTATGACCACATGAATTTGTTGGGCGACACCATCGAGAAGATTGCAGCAGAGAAAGCGGGAATTATTAAGTCGAATAGGCCCGTTGTGCTAGGTGCGATGCGCGAAGAGGCCCGCCAATTAATGTGCACCACAGCACAGCATCTCCATGCTCCTCTCATCGATTCAACGGGTATACCCGATTCCATGATATCCGCTGGTGCATTGCAAGGGAATTATCAGACGGAAAACCGCGCTACGGCTTTTATGGTGTTGCGCACGTTGGCTGCATTGGGATGGAATGTTACTGAACAGCACATTTCAGCAGGGTTTCAGCAGGTTGTTGAACTCACCGGATTGTTGGGTCGATGGCAAAAGTTGAACGATAGACCCTTAATGATAGCTGATGTTGCGCACAACGAAGATGGTATTCAAGTAGTGTTGCGCCAACTGCGCGAAACTCCCCATAAGCAGTTGCATTTCGTGCTAGGTATGGTGGGCGATAAGGATGTGTCGCGGGTGTTGCGACTACTGCCGAGGGAGGCAGTTTATTATTTCTGCAAGGCCGATATCCCGAGAGGACTTGACGCGGAGATGCTCAAGGAGCAAGCATCGGAATTTCAGTTGAGAGGCAAGTCATATTCATCCGTTAAGCAGGCGTATGAAACTGCATGTGGTGCTGCAAATGATGACGATCTAGTTTTTGTTGGGGGCTCGGTGTTTACTGTAGCAGAGGTTTTGTGACGTTAATTTAAATTCACGCAGAAAACGCAAAGAGAACTCACGCAGAGTGCGCAAAGGGGGGTTCACGTAGAGAACGCAAAGAGTGCTCACGAAAAGAATGAGAAAGGAAACCTCTTTGCGTGTATTTCCCTTTCCGTTCTCTGCGTGAAAAATTCTTTTCATTATCTCACTTCACCAATGCATACAACACCGGCCTCGATGGCGCAGCATCATTGCGAAACGAAGCCACTTGTAAATTGAGCATGTACAAGCCATCGTTAACAGTGTCTTCAACGTAGACCATTTCAGTTATCGTTGCTTCCATGCGTGGTTCCGAAGGGTAGTTCCAAAACGCATGATGCGCCAACAGTTTTCCCTGGTCTTCTTCGCGATCGATGGAAGGCATGTCCACTAGCAAGTGCTGCACACCTTGCGCAGCCAACCATGCAGCCGCTTCGGGGTGCATGTATGTGAAGTTGGTGTTGGAGTATTGGTGCGAATTTTTTTCGTCGGAATTGGGCAGGGTACGAATGATAAGTGCTTCGGGCACCCCACCGGAAAGTGCTTGCTGCACTTGTTCTAGCGTGATGATGCTATCACCCGCTTGCGCAATATCGTTGCTTTCGGTGCACAGGTGTGGCGAAACGGTAATCAGCGAGGCAATCCACCAATGGCGGGTTAGCGCGCGCTCAATCGATACCAATTCACGGCTGATGTGTCCGAGTGTTTCGGTATGCGTTCCATGCGCATGCGGATTGAAAAACACATCGTTGAAATTCACGTTTCCACCCAATGCAACACTGCCGGTAAAGTATCGGTTGATGACCGGCGCGATGCGCATTTTGTCGGCATACCAAGCTCGCGGGCCTTTTGCATGCAACACAATGGAAAGGTCGAGCGGTTTCGATAAATCGATTGTCCATTGGCGGCCTTGGTGTTCGATGTGCGTAATCATGATTCGAGAATAAACAATTCGGATGCGATGCGGTCGGCCTGCAATAGCCCCTGAGTTGTAAGTTTCAATTTGGCGTTTTCTTTCGTCATTAAACCATCCTGCATGAGCTGTTGCAGGTAGTCATTTTCCGTTTCCCACAACTCAACTTTATAGGTGTTTCGGATATAATCGAGATCAATTCCCCATGCGGTGCGCAATCGGGTCATGAGGTATTCGTTGAGTCGCGTGCGGTCGTCGAGAGTTTCGATTTCGAATTCAGGATTCCCTGTCATCCAGCCTTTGGCATAGCGCGGGTTGTTGGCCACGTTCCATTGACGGCTTGTTCCATTGAACGAGTGTGCCGATGGTCCGATGCCCAGGTATTTCTTACCTAGCCAATATGCGCTGTTGTGTTTCGACTCCATACCGGGCAGGCAAAAATTCGACACCTCGTATTGCTCAAATCCGCAACGCTTGAGCTCTTGCACCAGTGTCATGAATTGATTGCCGCTTGTTTGATCGTCGACCGGGTGAAGTTCTTGCTTCGCCAATTGATGTCCGAATGCAGTTTTGGGTTCAATGGTTAGGCTATACGCGCTGATATGCTGCACTTGAAGGTCGACCGCTTTGCGAATGTTGTCGAGCCAGTCATGTTCCGATAGTCCGGGAATGCTATAAATGAGATCGATGGTGATGTTTTCGAATCCTCGGTCTTGAGCACATTTCACGGAGAAGTCGGCTTGCGCTGCTGTATGTGCGCGATTCATCCACTGCAAGTCGAGGTTGCGAAAGCTTTGTATCCCAATGCTGAGCCGGTTTACAGGCGTACGCGCGAGTTCTATAATCTTGTGATACGTGAGATCGTCGGGGTTGGCTTCCAGGGTAATTTCCGGCTTGTCGACTACCGGAAAGTACTTGTAGATATCATCGAGCACGCGCTGCAAATCATCGGTGGGAAGCAGTGATGGTGTTCCTCCGCCGAAGTAAATAGTTTCGATGGTTTCGTTTTCCAGATACGCTCGGCGGGCATGCAATTCGCTGCGCATGGCTTGCAACAGGTCGCCCATGCTTTTCACCTGGGTCGAAAAATGGAAGTCGCAATAATGACATGCTTGCCTGCAAAAAGGTATGTGGAGGTAGATGCCGGCCATAATGCGAAAGTACCTAGCTTCGTGCAATAAATTTGCACCATGTACAAAGCCACTGTAAATGCAAAAAAGGAGCTTCAGATCCGTTTGGAAGGAAACTCTGCAACGATTGACGGACGCGCCATCGAAATCAGCAAATCGGATTTGACGGAGATGCGTTCACATTGGTTGTTGGAAGGGCGATCGATGAATGTGGAAGTGGTCTCAGCCAATACCGCCACCAAGGAGTTTACGGTGAAGGTGAACAACCGGGTTTATCAGATTCAATTGAAGGACAGGTATGACGAGTTACTGAAAAACCTCGGCATGGAGGCAGTAGGTCAGAAGAAGCTTCGTGAGATTAAGGCGCCCATGCCGGGCATGGTGCTCAACATACTCGTCCAGGCGGGCGACACGGTCGATAAGGATACGCCCTTGCTTATTTTGGAAGCCATGAAGATGGAAAATGTCATTAAGTGCGCGTCTCCTGCGGTAGTGAAAAAAGTGCATGCAGTGAAGGGAGTTGCCGTCGAAAAGAATGCGGTGTTGATAGAATTTGAGTAAGAGCGGAACCATACAGCGTTGGAAAACGTTGTGTATAAAAAACGTTATTCCTTTTTCATCAAGCCTGATTGCATTCGCGTGAAAACGTACCTTGCACTTATTCCCTGTATAGATTTTCAAATGATAAAGCAGTTGGTATCGGTTGTTGTTTTTGTTGCTGTTGGAATATTCAGCAACCAGGCAATCGCGCAAGGTTGTGCCGATGCATTGGGCAATTTCATTTGTGCCGACGAACCACAGCAGGTGGATTCTTTGCAGGAGGTTTCTTACTTCAATGCGTGCATATTCAACCAGGTTCCATCCACGGCCCTTGCATACACCAATTGGTATTCATTTCACACCAACACCATCGCCGATGTGGGCAGTGTAAGCATTGCCATTGATTTTGTGGACTGTGATTATTCAACCGACGAGACCAATGATTTCATTTATGTGACGGCCTTTCCTGTTCAACCCGGCGAGGACCCATGCAGTGCATTGGCCTCGATTGCCGCCGACTGTGCGGGCTCTGACCAGTCGTTCATCTATAACATGAGTTCCGGTTTGTTGCCCGACACAGATTATCTTGTGGTGGTAGGGTCGAACCACATTCCGCAAGGAGGAAATCTAGCGGATCCGTGCGCTTTCGACGTTACGATTTCGGGCAGCGCTTTGGGCATTACTGCCAGCATTAATCCACTCTCTGTATCATTGGGTGAGTCGGCAAGTTTGTTGGTTCAAGGTGCAGATGATGATTATCCTGTGCAATGGAGTCCGGCACAGTATCTCGATGACCCAACGAGTTTGACGCCCGAAGTATTTGCTGAAGAGACCACCTCGTTTCAAGTGAGCGGCCAAGTAGGCAATTGCCCGGTGACTGACGTTGTATCGTTGACTATAGGCCTTCCAATTGAAATCTATACAGCCTTTTCTCCAAACGGCGATGCCACAAACGACGATTGGAACATTGGTGAAATTGAACGATTCCCTACGTGTCAGGTTGAGGTTTTTGATCGTTGGGGGCAAAGCGTTTTTAAGTCGGTGGGCTATGAGCAACCCTGGGATGGAACCTACAAGGGAAAGTATCTGCCAACCGGTGCGTATTACTATGTTATTGAACTCAACTCCCTAGAAGTAACCATACCCCCTATGACAGGTGTGGTGAGTATTGTGCACTGAAATGAAGAGGCTGCTGATCATATCGATTTTTATATTGCTGGCAGAAGGCTGGCACGCGCAGCAATTGCCACAGTTCACCTATTTCACCTACAACTACATGCAGTACAACCCTGCGGTGGTTGGCACAGCGCCATGTCTCGATTTGAAGTTTGGCGTGCGCAGGCAATGGAAGGGGTTTGAAGGAGCGCCCACTACCGGTTTCGCCAACATTCATGGTAAGATTGGAAAGAAGTCGCAGTTTCATTTTCACGGGTTGGGTGCTACAGTAGAAAATGACGATTCGGGCCCTTTCAACTATACCACCGTACACGTTAACTACGCTTATCACACCAAATTGGCAAGCAAGTATTTTCTTGCGGCAGGCATTGGCCTTGGTTTCGGGCAATACAGTATTGATTATGGTGAAATGACGTTCGAGAATCAGCTTGCGGAAACAGCGATAACCGGTATTGTAAACGATTTTGTTTTCCCAATGTTCAATGCAGGGTTGTGGTTGTACCGATCAGATCGCTTTTATGGGTTGTCGGTGCGAAGCCTGAATTCGAAGTCAATCGATGGTCTTACCGACACCGAGGTGCGCCGACATTATACGTTTGCCAACGGCTATGCTACACGCATCACACAGGAGCTCACCTTCAAGCCGGCTTTTTTGATAAACTACGTAGGAAAGAGCAGAGCTTCCATAGACGGCCAGTTGATATTGTCGTTTAAAGACATGGTTGACGTTGGTATTGGCGCTCGCTCGGGTCATGGTTTTTCTGCACTGCTTAAACTTTCTGCTATTCGATATGTGACTATTGGCTATGCCTACGACGTAACGATGAACAAGATTCGCTATGTGTCGGGCAGCACGCATGAAATCGTTGTGGGAATAAGAGCGTGCAAGGAGGGCAACAAAATGTATGTGCCTTGCGCGGCATACGATTAAACCATGGATGTCCAAACTTTTCGCGACTATTGCCTAAGTAAGCCGGGAGCCACAGAGCACCTTCCTTTCGACGACCGAACACTTGTTTTTAAAGTGGGCGGAAAAATGTTCGCACTGTGCGACATTGAAGATTTTGATGGCGCTAACCTGAAGTGTGAACCCGAATGGGCTGTGGAGTTGAGGGAGCAATATGTGGGCATTACCCCAGGCTACCACATGAGCAAGAAGCACTGGAACACCGTTTCCGCTTTTGGTGATGTAGACCAAGCGCTGTTCATTCGACTCATCGATCATAGCTATGAGCTTATAAAGTCGAGTTTGCCAAAAAAGGAACGTGAAAAACTTTAGAATTTTTCCGAATACCGAGCGTTTCTCCATTTTAGATTTGACCATAAACCCCTCACAAAATGAACGAGTCGACTAAGTATCCGCGATTGCAAGAGTTGTCTGCAAGCATTCAACTGCAAATGGAACGATTGAAGGCGGGCGAACTATCGCTCCAAGAGCTTGAGATTGTTGCAAACCAAAGTCGCGAATTATACGAGCGCTTGGTTGTGCTTCGTTACAAAGCATTTGATGAGTCGGTGAACGGAACCACTGTTGCCGCAACGAATCAGGAGGTTACCACAGCTGTCAACATGGTTGAGGAATCAAAACCGGAGCTCACCAATCAGGTATCGCTTATCGACGCAATCGCTGAAGTCACAAAGACAGAAGATGTTGTTGAAGAGCTGCCTTTGTTCACCATGGACACAACTATCACAGAGACCCCGGTTACAAATACCTTATTTGATTTGGCGGCGCTTCCTGCAACGCCCAGCGTGAATGAAATGCTTGCCCGCACCATGGTACAGCAAGAAACTGTTGCGCAGCATCATACACATGCTCCGATTGCGGATTTGAAAATTGCAATTACCCTGAACCAGCGTTTCCAATTCTCACGTGAGCTCTTCAAGGGCAACAACCAAGATTATGAGGTAGCAATCGATTTGCTGAACACCTCGTCGAGAGAAGATTCAATGCAATACCTGAAGTCATTGGAGTCGAAGTATCAGTGGAGCGACGGTTCTACCGTAGTTCGTGACTTCTGCACATTGGTTGAACGTCGTCACCAATAAACACCCTCCACTTGAAGCTTTTTGTGGTGCCAACACCCATTGGCAACTTGGAAGACATCACGCTGCGTGCTATTCGCGTGTTGAAGGAGTGTGATCACATTTACGCTGAAGACACTCGAGAAACACGAAAACTGTTGGTGCATTTCGGCATCGATAAGCCGATGAGCTCATTCCACCTCAACAACGAGCACGCTATAGTTGCCAAAACGGTGGAGCACATCCAAGCAATGCAGCAGGCAGTTCTCGTGAGCGATGCCGGCACGCCCGCTATAAGCGACCCCGGTTATTTGCTGGTGCGCGAATGCATCAAGGCAGGAATAGAAGTTGAATGTTTGCCCGGTGCCACTGCCTTTGTTCCGGCCTTAGTGGTAAGCGGTATTCCATGCGAAGAATTTCACTACATCGGATTTTTACCCCATAAGAAAGGCCGCGAAACGCGATTCAAAGCAATAGCAGTTAGCGACGTAACTACAGTGTTGTATGAAAGCCCCCACAGGTTGCTGAAAACACTGGAGCAGCTCGTTCAGTTTTGCGGTGCTGAGCGCAATGTATCGGTAAGCCGGGAAATCAGTAAAAAGTTTGAAGAAACCGTTCGCGGTTCAGCGAGTGAAGTACTTGCACATTTTCAATCCAACGAACCCCGAGGTGAATTTGTGGTGGTGGTTTCCGGACAGTAGAGAGCGTTCCGTTGCTGGTGTTTTTACCCAAAAATTCGACTAAACAGATCACCTACTTTTTCAACTTGAATGACCTTGATTTTACTCGAGAATCCTTCCAGTCCCTTGTTGTATTTCGACACATAAATTTCTTCAAAGCCCAGTTTGGTTGCCTCTTGAATGCGTGAGTCAATGCGTGTTACAGGTCGTATTTCTCCACTCAAACCCACTTCACCCGCAAAGCAAGTGAGTTTGGGAATAGCGATTTCAGCGTTGCTCGATAAAATTGCCGTGATGACCGCAAGATCCATTGCGGGGTCTTCCAGGCGCATGCCTCCGGCTATGTTGAGGAAGACGTCTTTCATCGCCAAGCGAAAGCCGCATTTTTTTTCGAGCACAGCCAACAGCATGTTGAGCCGGCGCACATCAAAACCCGTTGTGCTGCGTTGCGGTGTTCCGTAAACCGCAGTGCTTACAAGCGCTTGAATTTCTACGAGCAACGGCCTTGCGCCTTCCAGTGTTGCCGCAATGGCAGAGCCCGTTAGGTCTTCGGTTTGGGAGTGAATCAGTATTTCAGAAGGGTTGGCCACTTCACGCAAACCCGCGCCTTGCATTTCGTAGATTCCCAGTTCGTTGGTGCTTCCGAAACGATTTTTTGTGGTGCGCATCAAGCGATAAATGTGATGTCGATCTCCTTCGAATTGTAGCACGGTGTCAACCATGTGCTCCAGCACTTTGGGTCCGGCCAGCGTGCCTTCTTTCGTGATATGCCCGATGAGAAAAACAACGGTATTCGTCTCTTTCGAAAACTTCATCATGCGCGTTGCACATTCACGCACCTGCGAAACGCTGCCCGGTGAGCTTTCGATGGTTTGAGAAGAGAGTGTCTGAATTGAGTCAATAATGAGCACGTCGGGTTTCAACTCTTCTGCGTGCATGAGTATGTTTTCGACCGACGTTTCCATGAGCACAAGGCAACGCGGGTTTTCCAATCCGAGACGTTCGGCGCGCATGCGTATTTGCTCTTCACTTTCTTCACCACTCACATAGAGAACAGAAAGGTTGAGTTGTTTCAACGCCAGTTGCAACATGAGTGTGCTTTTACCAATGCCCGGCTCGCCGCCGAAAAGAATGAGGCTGCCCGGCACCAATCCTCCTCCGAGCACGCGGTTGAGTTCTTGATCAATAATTGGGAATCGGGGAAGCTGCGCCGATTCCAGATCGTTGATAGGACGAGGCTTGCTTACTTTCTGAGTCACGCGTATGCCGGTTGCGGTGGCTTCTTGCTTCTGAATTACTTCCTCCACATACGAATTCCATTCGCCGCATGAAGGGCATTTTCCCAACCATTTGGGCGATTGGTTTCCGCAATGCTGACAGAAAAAAGCGGTTTTAATTTTACTCATCGCGGCGAAGGTAGAAAAAGAAAAAGGCCACGGATACCCGCAGCCTTTTTTATGTGTTTAAAGAATAATTTATCGCAGAATCTGCACCGTTCCCTTGTATTCTTTTTTGATTCCGTAGGGCAGTTTCAGCACATACCAGTACGTGCCTTCACTTTGATCAACTGCGCGCCAATCGTTGCGGTAGTTGGTGCTTTCATACACCAATTGTCCCCAGCGATTGAAGATTTGCAAGTCTGCGCCTGAATATTTTTCGAGACCTTCGATTTCGAATGAGTCGTTGCCTTGGCCGCCGTTCGGTGTAAATACGTTCGGTATTTTCACTTCACATGCGTTCGATTGGATTTGCCAAGTTGCTTGAGCTGTTCCACATCCGTTGCTGATGTTGGCCGTAAGAGTTACGATGTCGCTCAGGCAGCTTTGTGGAACATTGTCGGCGCAGTAGTCGAGTGCTGCACCCGAGGTGCCAATTACGAATCCGCTGCAGCTTGTTGTCCAGGTTACAGTGGCGTTTTCTGCATCGGAAATTACTTCCAGGTTTTTGCATTCGCTTGGGCAAAGAGCGAGCAATTCGCCGCTGCCCGAGGTTGTTGTTGGAGCGCCCGAAATGTCGACGTTGATACAAGCAGTCGCTTCCGAGTTACAACCGAAGTTGTCGGTTACCGTATAACAATAAACTCCGTCTTGATCGGCCACTACAGTTGCCGTTTGTGAGTCGACCGGACCATCCCATGAAGCGCTATAGCTGTTCGGGTCGTTGTACTGAACGGTAAGTGTCACCTGGTCGTCATCGCACTCAAGAACCGAAGCTGCAGGAGCGGATGTAATCGTTGCCGGAACAACGCCGGTTACATTGACAGAAACAGGGAACGATTCGTCGCAGTCGTTTGAAACAACGACCGTGTATGTGCCCGGTGTCGTAACGTTGAGCGTTGAGCCTGTGCCATTGCCGGGAGTCCACTCGTATTGCAAAGCAGGATTGTCTTGGTTGGATGGAATAGGGTCGAGTGTCACGGTTCCATTCTGACAAAGCAGTTGGTTTTGCATGGATGGTGTAGGCACGTCGGGTTGGTAAGAGACGTTGAATGAGTCGCTGTAGGTGCCGCATGCATTGGTGATGCTAGCCGTAACCGCGGCATTTGTGTAGTTGTTGTAAGGACCGAGAAGAGCTGAGAAACCATCAGGCGCGGCTGTTACACCCGGACCCGACCACGAAATGGTGCCGCTTCCCGAAGGGTCGGTAACCACCAGCGTTTGTTGTGAGGTTTCAGCATCGCAAAGGGCAACGTTATTTCCGGGGGTGATGGAAATGGTAGGTGCTTGCGCGAATTCAATGTCGTAGCAGTAATCAAAAGCACAGTTGGCATTCGAGAAACACAGCTCATAAACACCATACTGCGAGGGCGTCCAGGTGGTGGTCATTTGCGTTGGGTCTGAAAAAGCCCAACCGCCGGGACCATCAACCGACCAGGTACCATCCAAACCTGTTGTAACGCAGGTTGAAGCCCCCGACCATACAAGACCGGTCGTAAGCGGCGCAGGAATAATGGTTGGTGCGCTTTGTCCGCAGTTGATTACCCATAGAGAGTTGCCTTGGAAGTTGTTACCATTGGCGAAGTACTCAATGGATACGCTATCGCCGGCGCCAATCAAGATGTCATCGAACAGCGTGAGTGCACCGAAGGAAGTAAGGAAGTACTCTTCTACCGGACCACCGTCAGCAGGGTACACGTAAATATTGATGAATGAGCCCTGCCATCCGTTTTGGTTGGTGCTGAGGGCATAGATAATCAGGTTGTCTTCCGGAGGCACAGAATAACCGCAGAAGTCGAGTTCTTGCAAACCGCTGCAGCGAATACCGTTGTTGTCTTCGTTGGTGAGACACGGTGTCGATGGCGATGTCGTGACAAGCTTAATGTTGAAGCCTTGACAACCAGCTGCATCGGTAACTAAGATTTCGTAATTACCATTGACGTTGCCGGTAACTTGAGCACACGCTTCATCGAGCGGTGTGCCGGCCACAAACTCACCGTCGTAGCCCGGTGATATTTGCCATTGGTAACTGGCATACTCACCGAGCACACAAACCACGGTGTCGATACCCGGACAAATTTCGATGGGGAGGTTACCACCTTCCAATTGAGGAATGAAATAAGGTGTCACATCCACAAATGCGGTTGCAACGGATGAGCAGAAGCCAAATGCACCCACCACGGTGATGTTGCCCGGCTGTGATACGTCGGCTGTTTGACCAGAAGATCCATTGCTCCACGAGTACGAGTCGAATCCGTCGGTAGCCGTAAGTTCGGTTACCTGGCCCGCGCAAATGTTCAATACACCGGTAATTTGAATGGGTGGCGCTTCTACGTCTTCAACCAGGAATGTGTATGTAACAGTGGTTGATGCAGCGGGTATACCGTTGTCGGTAGCAGTAATCGTGACCGTGTTGGCGCCAATGTTAGCTGCGCTTGCTGTGAAAGTTGCGTTGTTGAGCACAGCTGCGTTACCTGATGTGGAAGTTGCCGTGAATCCCGTGCTGCTTTGCGTGTAAGTAATGCTGGTCGATTGCGTGGCTTCCGGGCTGGTAAATGCCAAATTGAAGTCAAACGATTCCCCCACACACATGGTGATGGTGTCGCATGCTTCGCCCACTGGAATGGGAGGCTGGTTGGAAACGAAGTTTGAAACGCCTGTATTGAAAGCAATGACACGGCCATCGAGCCAGTCAACACCGTCTTCATTATTAGCTTGAACACCGTATGGTCCATCCCATGCGGTCGAATTGCAAATGTTGAATCGGCCGAATGCATAGTGTTGAGTGCCCGATGAGCGGTCGGCACCTACAATTGCAAAGTTGTTGTTGGCATCGCAGCCGCCGGTGGCGCCGCTGATTTGGCTATTCGCCCATTGCATGTCGAGGTAAACGAATTGTACGTTGTTGCCTCCGCCAATTACGTTGCTGCCATCGGGCGTTATGGTGATTTGAAAAGAGTTGGTCTTGTCATCGAAGTTGGGCCAGTAACCCACGTTGATGTAGTTGATGTAAAGTGCTTCAGGAGTAAGCAAGTAGTAAAGTTCACCACTCGCTCCAAAGTCGAAGTCAGACCAAAATGCTGAGAGGTGGTTGTATTGTTGGTTGGTTTCAGTGCCCAGTGGGTCGGGGAAGGCTGAAGGAGTAAAGTCAATGTAGCCGGTGTTTCCAAGTACAACGGTACCCTTTGTAGTAATAACAACCTGGTTGTAGTTGGTGCCGAAGAAGTTGAAGTTCCAACCCAAGTTGATAGGTGCGCTGAAATTATCAGTACTGTTACCGGGGCTTCCGGGCCATTGAATAGGGTTTGGATGCGTGTATTCGCTGGTTGGTTCAATCCAATAGCAGTTCGATTCGCCCGAGGTTTGGCTCGTGCGCATCTGACGCTGACTTTGCTGGTGTTCACGCTTCCATTCGGTTTTCAAGCGAGCAACTCGGTCGGCATCAAAACGCGGATCCTTGGTGAAATGAACCCAATCCTGCTTTGACATTTTTTGAAGAAAAGGCAGGCTGTACAGCTGTTCCTCTGTCATTTTGCGCGAATAGCGAGCATTGAAAGGTGCCGTGTAATAATGTTCTTGTGCAAGAGCCGATGCGCATACTACTGCGGCGAGCAAAGTGACAAGTAATAGTTTTTTCATAGGTAGGATTGGTAAAAACTGAAATTATCGTTCGGATAAATCCGAGGCATGCAAATATAAAAGTTAGGTCAACGCCTCAGGTATATGAAGCCACTCTTTTCCACGGGCTGTTGTCGAAGGTCATGAGCTTGTATTTGGTACAAATAATTACCCTCCGGAGCATCTATTCCGCTTAGGGTTTCGCCATTCCAAGCTTCTCCGTTTTCTGAGGAAAAAACAAGGTTTCCTTTCTCGTCAAACACGCGGAACTCTTTTACCTCAACGAATTTGGATAGTGTCAGGATGTCAAAGAGGTCGTTTTTGCCATCACCGTTAGGCGTGAAAATGGTGGGCACGTGAAGTTGCGCTGCAGGCAAGCATTCAATAGTTTCGTTAATTGTTGTGGTTTCGCCCAATGCAGTGGTATGCAAACGCACGTAGTAAACACCCGGTTCGTCGAAGGTGTGTTGCGGGCTCATTTCATCCGATTGTTCACCATCCCCAAATTCCCAGTGGTGTTGCTCGGCTTTCGGATTGGTCGGAATGAAGAAATAGGCCATGTCAAAGCGATTAATCTGCACAGCCGAGAAGGAGTCTTGGTTTCGTGCGGATTGTTCATTTGCTGTCTTTGTTTCAACGACAGGAGCAACCACTGAAGGAGCAGCGGATGTTTGTGAAGGTGCGGATGTTCGCCCCGTCGCTTCAGTAGTTCGTGCCGGTTGAGAGTCTGCGGTTTTTTCGGATTTGGTAATCGCTGACGCTGCATCAGTTGAAGCCTTGCTCGTTTTGTTGCTCACCAATGTGTTGTCGGAGGTCACAGTTTCCATCGTCTCGAGCCTCTCTGTGGGCTGCTCCAGCGGCTGTTCTGTGTTGGGTTGAGCGGTCGATTCAGAGCGCGTGGAAGTGTCTTCTGTTTTTTGTTCACCGCCAAACCATACCGCCAAGCCAATCACACCGGCTGAAATTGCAGCAGCAATAAACCACTTGGCTTGACTCAACGCACCCACGGAGCTGCTTCCGGCTTTGGCCGAAACCTGTTCCCAAAGGTGGCCGGGCACAGCACTCTCGTGCATGTCTAGCTTTTCCTTGAGGATATGGCGGAGTTTTTCATCCATTGAGTGCGTCTTTTATAACCGGTTGTTCCAATCGGGATTTTAGCCAACCCTTTGCTTTATGGTATTGTGTTTTTGATGTGTTTTCACTTACCGACAGCATGTCTGCTATTTCAAGGTGGGAGTATCCTTCTAAGGCAAACAAGTTGAATACCGTTCGATAGCCGGCCGGCATTTGTCGTATCAGGTTTAACAGGTCATCTTCATTTAATTTTCCTAGTGCGTCAAAGTCATTTTGCGTAAGCTCGGCCGACGTTTCAAATTGCACGTGCACACCTTTGCGAGCCTGGCTTTTAAGCATGTTCAAGGATGTGTTGATCATCACTTTGCGTATCCACGCTCCCAGCGGACCTTCTCCTTGCCACTGGTCGAGGTGTTTGTAGACGCGAATGAAGCCTTCTTGCAAAGCATCCTGAGCATCTTCATTTCGGTCGAAGTAACGTTTGCAAACAGAATACATCTTCCCCGAATGCTGCTTCCAGAGTGTTTCAAATGCCGATCGATCACCGGACAAACAGCGATTGGCAAGTTCTCGGTCGGTCATTTCACACTCCGGGGATGATGATACTTATTGGGCAATGAAAGTTGCCTGCAGATCAAAAAATTATGAGCGAAGGGCGGGCTATCGAAGGATGTTGACGTTGCCCTCAAAGCTTTTGGGTTTCCCTGTTTCCAAATCGTCGACCTCAATTTTCCAGAGGTAATAGCCGTCTTGGATGTAGTAACCGCCGCCATTGTAACCGCCTGTCCAGGCCTTTCCAACTTCTTCGGTATAAAACACGATGTCACCCCAGCGGTTGTATACCCAGAAACGGTAGCTGCCTTCTACTTCTCCATTGATAACGGGCAAAAACACATCGTTGAGTCCATCGCCATCGGGGGTAAACGTGTTGGGCACGAATACCTGCAGAATGTTTTCTACGAATACATCCTGGCAAAGTGTGTCGAGGCAGCCATATTCATTGCCTGCAGTCAGACAGATGAGATACGGTTCGGTTGTCTCGATGTCGGGGAAGGTCCAAAATGGGTTGGCAAAGAAGCTTTCTCCTGCGTTATAAAAGTTCCAGTAAATGGAGTCTGCACCGGCTGTCAGATTTCTGAAATGAACCTCGCGGTGCAAGATGTCTACCGGTTGCGGATCCCAGGTGAAATCCACTTCCGGATAATTGCGGATGGTGATTGGGGTTGAAAGAGTATCCGTTCCTACACATCCAAACTCTGAAGTAATGGTAAGTGAGGGGTAGAAATTTCCGGGCGAAGTGTACACCACCGAAGTATCTCCGCAATAGGAAAGCTGCGTTCCATTGCCCAACGACCAGATGCACGTGCTGATATCGTTGTAGTTGGTGTCCAACAAGGTGTAATAAAACCCGATGGTATCCGGGTAGCAGTTGCCCGACTCGTCGGCATCCATGATTGGCTCAGGAGTATCATGCACAGTAATCCAAAGCGTGTCGGAAACAAAGGTCAGCGGACAGTTTTCATCCGTTACCCGTATTTCAAAGATTTCGTTGAACAGGAAACATTCGGTAATCGTATCGGTCGATGCAATCAGCGTTGGAGTGAGATCAACAACATCATTAAGCTCATACCATTCAACCAACAAATTGCCTGTTCCGCCTGTAGCCAATGCGGTGAGCTCTTCACATTCATATTGGCATGTAAACAGGGTGTCCAACCCATTCTGTACAAAAAGCGCTACGCTTGATGAAATAGTTCCGACGGCAGTTATCGTATCAGAAGAGCAGCCGATGGCGTCGAGCGCATACAAATAGAGAACAGTGTCTTGTGAGAGAACAATCGTCAGGGTTTGGTTCGCCGATTCATTCGTGATGCCCGCCAAGCATCCGTTTGCTTCCGGGCAACCGTTCCAATACGTTGTGAAATTACCTGCGCCACCACTAACCAGCGCGTCGAATGTAATCGGGTAGTTTGGGCAACCCAAAATTGCCGGAGGGTTTGGTGTAATGTATATCTCTGGCGAATCGGGGCTGATGGTGAACGTGGTGTCTGTGGTGCACACTTGCCCACTGCTCAGCAAGATGTTTACCGACAAATCGTAAGTTCCGATGCCGAGGTTGGTAAATACAAAGGGAGCTTGCTCTGCAACACCGACTACCATACCGTTTTCACTCAGCACGTATTGGCTTGCGTCAGGGTTGTTACCCTCTACCACACCATCGAGATCAGAAAAGCAAAACGGATACGCCTGGTCTGTGTCGGCCATTACGTATTCTTGCTCGCGCACATTGATGATGAAGTTTTCTGACACCTCGCATCCTTCAGCGTCTACCACGAGCAGTACGTGGTTTTCAGGATCATCAAAACAGATGGGAGCCGTTGCGCTGTTGCCATCTATGCTTGAAGTGAAAGCGTTGTTGAAAGCGCCTATCACGTCGAAGTCGATGTCTTGTGAAACTTCGTTCACGCATGTTCCATTGCACATGTCGGCTGGATAAACAAGGTTGATGATTTGGATCGGATCGTTTACCTCAATAGCGATTGTCTCCGTTGTCGAACAGGCCACCGTTCCGAAATCTTCACTAGCAGTTACTTCGAAAACCTCGTTGATAGTGGGGTCAATATTCACAGAGGCCTGGTTGTCGGGGCCGATGATAGAGGCGGTTGCCGACCAATCATAGCTGTATACTCCTGCCCCTGTCGGCGTCGCTGTAAGTGTGGCTGTGTTGTTGGGTGCATCGAAACACAGAATGTTGTCAGTAGAAGTAACGTTGATGGATGGGTTCGGTTGGATAGTTACAATAACCTCGTCTGTGTTTGTGCAAGAGCCGTCCGAAACACTGAGTGTGTAAGTGAAGGGGCTATTGTTGGAGTTGTTGATGGTAACCGTAGGTTGCGCATCGTCTGATTGTCCGGCAGCAATTCCTGCTGATGGCGACCAGCTGTAAGTAACTCCAGCCACAGCAGGCGTTCCGAGCGTCACCGGCAATCCTGCGCATTGCGCAACATCCAATCCTGCAGCCGCTGTTGGAACAGCGAGTTCAATGGCCTCGAAGTCGTCAACGGTTGTATTGACGCAGCCGTGAGTATCCGTTATGCTCACAATGGAATATGTTCCCGGATCATTGATAGTAATGGAGCTGCCTGAAATCACCGGCGGGTTGGCCGGATCAGGCCCTTGAATATCGATGGTGAATGGTCCGTCGCCTGTTGTGGAGAAAGACGCAGTGATAGCGGGCTCATTCGGGCAATAACTTTCGCTATTGCTCAACCAAGTTGCTGTCACCTCAGGATAAATAGCAAGGTTGGTGCTTACGTTTACGTTGGCCTCACAGTTAAAGCCATCCGTTACCTGTAGCAGTTGATAAGCCCCTTCTACACCGGTGCAATACTGGTCGTTGGTGAGCAAGTTGGCCACCGTTTCGTTGGCGGCTACATTGGGAACATTAATAACGGCAGTGAAAGGTTCTTCACCTGTAAATGTTAGGTCGAAGCAATGGGTGAGTCCGCCGCATATGGAAGCATCGCTGCTTATAGCAACAGTGGGCAGATCGTGAATTTCAACAGCTACTGAACCCGTCGCTGTACCGAGGCAGTTTTGTGCACTGTTGGTCAACGCCTCAACGGCATAGGTACCTGTCTGCGTAGCATTGAATGAGTAAGGGTTTGCTGTAGGTACAACGATAGAAGGTTGGTTTACGCCATCAATGCTATACACAAACGTCCATGGACCATTGCCCGTGAAATCTACTTCGAGCGCCACCTGTTCACCGAAGCAAGCGTCGTTTCCTGAGGGAGCGCTTAGTGTAGCCGTGCCCGAGATGTACCAAACAACCGATTGGGTGTTGGACGAAAATTGAATATTCGGATTGGCTTCATCCACACAGCCTGCGCCGTCGTTGTTGCCTACTACGCAAGAAATGTAGTATGTAGTGCCACTTACGATTACGCCGGGACCGGATGAAGCACCAAATGACAACGGAGTATTGGCATCACCGAAAATGGCATTACCACATGAACGGGCAATTTCAGAACCCAACACATTCGCGGCATTGGTATGGAGCACAAACATGAATGCGTCATTCGCATCGGCAGTGTATGCAGTGCTTTGTGTTGCGGTTGCTTGAGCCGGTGCTGCTGCGGGTGAGCAAATGCTCAGAGAGCTTGCCGTCATTACACCTCCATTCGTTATGCTGGGGCATGAATAGCCTGCGTCAGTCATCGTAACGGAGTTGCAGTTGTACACGTCGTTGAATGTCCAGGAGCCACCTGTTCCACCGGAAAGCAACGATGAGGTAGTAAATACGCTTCCGGAGAACGAACCACCAACGCCTCCTACAGCTTCCGCGTAAGGTGCTGCACCGCCTGAAATTGTAAATTCGACGGTGTAGTTCTCACCCACGTTATCACACACCAAATCGGTTTGTGTAACCTGAATGTCGGTGCGGATATTTACTGCTATTGTTTCATCTATTTGGGTAAGGCAGGTGGGTGCCGATGTAAAATAGATTTTATCCAACTCCAGACTGAAGTTGCTTGCTGCTGTTATGGTTTGGCTGAACGATGACGACGCATTGTTGATTACACCCACACCAATATTCGGTGTGCCAATGAACTCGTAGCTGTAGTTGCTGCCAACAGGCGTTACCTCTGCCTCAATGACGATGTTATCGCCTTGGCAAACATCAACCGGGCTGGTTGTAGCGTCTTCACCATTGATGGTGTAAGAAACGAGTGTAGGCAGCGGATTGATTACAACATCTGCGCATTCATTGGTTACGGAGCTACTACAGTTGGCATCGCTTACTTGTGTGATGCAGTATTCTCCTGCCGTTGTCAAACTCCACGGATAGATGAAGTTCGGGTTAGCGGGGTTATCGGGAATATTCAAGGCCGGTTGTGCAATGCCATCGCGTGTGTATTGTACTACCCAAGGGCCATCGCCGGTGAGGGTAATTTGAATGATCGCGCTGTTGCCCTGGCATGCTGATGCAGTAAATCCATCGGGCAATGTTGCTGTAGGATTGGCATTGGTGTTCACGTTGATCGACGGATTGGCGGCGTCATTGGTTGGACACGCGGGCGCATCGGTATAGGCAATCGATTCAATGTCGTATGTCACAACACCAGCAGCCGTTGGATCGGCCACGTTGATTGTTCCGTTGTCAGCTACAATAACAGCCGGTTGGTTGGCACCACCAATCGAATAAACGACTGTGTAACTGCCGGGGTCACTGTGGCTCATGGTCAGTTCAAGCGGGTCGCCCACGCACAGCGCACTCTCAGGGTCAAAAACGGAAGTAACGAGAGGACGCGCGTCGATTGTTTCGCTTTGCGGCACCGTTGCAGGATCAGAAACACAACCGTTGGCATCGCGCACCCGCACCACGGTTACTGTTGTATTTGCAGGAATGGGAATGACGTAGTTGTAAGGATCAGTAATGTCCACCAAGTTGGGAGCTCCGGCAATGGGGTTCGTTGTCCAAACATCAAAGGGTGCTTGCCCTGCCGTGAAGTCAATTATTACGGTTGCATTGTCGTTTTCGCAAACGGTAGCGGGCGCGCTGAGAGTGAATTCAGGTCCTGCAGTTTCGCCGATGGATACGCTTGCAGTTTCGGTACAACCGTAGGTAAGATCGTTGACGGTTACGGTGTAGGTTGCTCCTGCAGCAGTTCCTTGTAGTCCGCTTTGGTCTTGTTGTCCGTTTACGATACCTGCACCACCTGCACCTGCCACCCAGTTATAGGTGAGGTTAGCTGAGTTGGTTCCCAGTGGTGTAAGGTCGATTGAGCCTAGGGTTCCGCACGATTCATCCACTGCGTCGAGTTGCAGACGGTGTAATGAAACATCAACGGTTACGAAGTCTTCACTTTGACAACTACCTGTGTTCAAAGGGGTGCTCACGCGGTAGGTGGTTGTGCTATCGGGTGAAACGTTTTGAGTCGCTACGTTTTGAGTCAACGCAGGAGTGGCATCGCCACCCGGCTGCACGCTCCATGTATACTGATTGGAAGCGCCTGCTCCTTCCGCCTGTAGGGTGTATACATCGCCGGCACAAATAACGTCGGGCGCTGATGTGATTGCTATGTTGGGCAAAATCGAAATTTCGATTTCAATGTCGTCATCGTCTGCAATCGGGCAGGCGTCATCTTGCGCATGCAGAGTAAGCGTGTAAGGTGTTGCGCTCGCCATTGCTGCCGTGGTTTGCAACTCGAAGTTTGCAATACCGGGAGCGAGGCTCGACTGTGTCATGGTAAGACCAGCAAGGCCCGGAGCAGGTGGATTGAATGCGTAAGTGATGGTGATGTTGCGCGATAGGTTCACGTTCGACGCCTGAACAGTGAAAGAGAGAAGGTTGCCGGCACACACCTCGACCAAATCGTTGGTCGCTCCGGGGTTGTTGGTGTAAGTCACATCGGTGCCAACTACCGTAACAGGCGTAGGATCGAAGGCCGTATCGGTGAGTGAGCAATCGCGCACAGCCAGCGCAAGGTTATAGCGCACAGTACCAACGTAGGTTCCGCCGGCATTGAGTTCAATATCTACCGGCACGATGTATACCAGCGTAGGTGAGTTGGGTGGCAACGCAGGAGGTGTCCAGCTTAGAAGTCCGGATGCAGGGTTGAGCGTAAGTCCTGCGGGAATTGAAAAACCGGAAACCACTACCGGTGAATTAGCAGTTGCACCGCTTGTGTAAGGCATGCCGAAAGCGTAGGTAGCGGTAACGCCTGCCGGCAAACTGATCTGGATGTCATGTTGTTCGGCAGTGGAAGGTTGAGCGCAGAAGTAAGAAATATATCCGCCGTCTACGTCGGGCAGGATGTCAACCAAGCCGCAAGAAGTTGCGGCGGTATTGATTTCCGAGAAAATGTATGCGTCTTGTAAAAATACAGGAGCAGCATTTTCAAAATAATAACTCCAGTCCAATCCACTGTAGGAGGCAGTCCAGGTGCATCCCGCGGTGAGTGTTACTTGAGTTTCGTATGTGATTTTTTTAACGCCCAGGTTTGCGCTTGCGGCGTTGTTGCAAGAGCTGTTGGTTAATTCGGTTGGGCATAAGTCCGAAATTTCCGTCATGCTTGTGCTGTCGGCATCAGCAGAGAAGGCGTTGTATGTAGGTCCTGTGCAAGAGGCATCCGGAAAGAAAACAATATCGACTGTTTGCGGAAATGCCGAAGTGCTTGCGGCAAGTCCGAAGCAG
>Ga0114975_10000404_pt1 | contig 32541 bp, 20 predicted proteins | sample S_130626_EF_Meta_FD_87031 | JGI IMG/M metagenome (GOLD analysis project Ga0114975, IMG submission 87031) | Freshwater microbial communities from Lake Simoncouche, Canada to study carbon cycling - S_130626_EF_MetaG | ecosystem: Environmental > Aquatic > Freshwater > Lake | place: Lake...
CATGCAGACAGTCGCAACTGTGACAAAGTCATAGTCAACGAAAGTGCTGGTAAAGAACCAGAGCAGTATATTTTCCGCAATCTCAACGTCAACTTGATGAGCCTGAATGTAACGCAGATTCAGCCCGGCGCCAATGGAGCCAGTCCCTACAGTCAAGCACCCAGCGTGTTAGGCGCCACTACTCCACGCAATAGTCAAAACGGCTTTGGAGGCGGTGGCGGTCAAGGCGGTAGATTTGACAAGAGCCAACAGCAAACCGCAGTCAGCGCAGAACACGTGGTTCACATCAGTCTCAGCGAAGGCTTGGATGCCAACTGGCCATTTGGCTTTAGTATTTTAGAAAACGTATTCAAGACATTCAAACAAAAAGAACTCATCGAAGACGCCATCATTATCTATCGTGTGCAACGTGCGCCTGAACGTAGAGTGTTCTATGTTGACGTGGGCAACTTGCCCAGCCACTTGGCCATGCAGTATGTTGAACGTGTGAAAAATGAAATTCATCAACGTCGTATTCCCAGCATGACTGGCGGCAGTCAAAACATCATGGATGCCACCTACAACCCCTTGAGCATCAACGAAGACTACTTCTTCCCACAGACTTCTGAGGGCCGTGGCAGTAAAGTTGACACATTGCCTGGCGGCGAAAACCTTGGACAAATTGATGACTTAAAGTTCTTTACCAACAAGTTATTCCGAGCCTTGCGTATCCCCAGCAGTTACCTGCCCACTGGTGCAGACGACTCAGCGGCCAGCTACAACGACGGCAGAGTTGGCACCAGTTTAATTCAAGAACTGCGGTTCAACAAGTACTGCGAGCGTTTACAAAACCTAGTAATTCCCAGCTTAGACCTAGACTTTAAAGTATTCTTAAAGAAGCGTGGTGTCAACATCGACACCTCATTGTTTGAATTAAAGTTCACTTCTCCGCAGAACTTCAGCGCATTCAAGACTGTGGATGTGGACAGCAACCGAATTAACAACTTTGGCAGCATGACAGCATATCCGTTTATCAGCAAGCGTTGGGCCATGGAACGTTATCTAGGCTTGAGCCAAGAAGAGATCATTGCCAATGAAGCCGCTTGGAAACGTGAGAACAAGAGCATGTTGCCCGGCGACACAGAGGATGCAAATCTACGAGCTGTGGGAGTGACTCCAGGTACAATTGGTTCAGACACTGACCTTGCAGCCAGCCTGGACACAGAAGGAGCACCAGGGGCGGAGCCGGGAGCAGAACCAGGCATGCCAGCAACCAATGCACCGGCTGCACCAAATCCGACAACTCCGGCTTAAATAGCATATAGGATAAACGACTATGAAATTGTACGACCTTTTTGAATCAGCTGAAAATACCATCAACCCACACCAGGACGATGGTAGGTATGACGCCGCGGAAGATCAACAGGTGCGTAAATTTAAAGACACACGTAAAAGCAGACTTACGTTAGAAGGCATCAATAAACTACGACGGATCCATGAAGTGCGACAAGTGGAACTTAAAAAACAAAATGATTTTTTAAGTACCATATATGCTGCCGCCCCAGCCGAACCTGGCATGTAACTTATCCGCTAGTTTAACTTCCGGGCCTTTTAGACTAAAAGGCCTATTTTCATGCCTGTTTGATACTAAATATCTAATCTACTAATAACTAAAAATGTAGGTCCACCTAGCCCTTAAAGGAGTTTTATAAAATGACTGAGAAATTTGAACAATTACTGGAGTTCGTAGTAAACGACGAAATGGAAAAAGCTGAAGAGCTATTCCATGCCATTGTCGTTGAAAAGAGCCGCCAGATTTATGAAGGATTAATTTCTTCAGAAGCAGAAGAAGTTGGCGGCGATGACGTTGACCATTTAATCGATGCTATCTCTGATGATGAAAACAATATTGCCGAGGAAGGCGATGATGAAGAAGCTGAGGAAATCCCAGCTCACGGCGCAGAAGATGACATGTCAATGCCAATGTCTGCCCAACCAGAAGAAGGCGACGCAGACAACGCAGACGTTGAAGCTCGCCTAGATGATATCACTGATGCACTTGCACAATTGAAAGCGATGTTTGCTGACAAATTGGCCGGTGAAGACGGTGACGAACACCACGCAGAACCCGATGGCGACGAAATAGGACCCATGGATGCTGAACTAGCAGGCATGGACTCAGAAGAGCCAAAAGAAGAAAGCGTACTAGAATACAAAGAACCTGCACCAAAGCCTGTCCTATCAGACAGTCCTGGCAATTCTAAATTACCGGTTGCTAAGAAAAACGACATGGGCGGTACTGTAAAAAATACCGCACAAGGTAGCAGTGAAGAAAAAGGCCGCTCAGCACCAAAAGTAGGCAGCTTAACATCAGCTAACACTGAGTATAAGTTATCTAAAGTTAGTGCTCCTAGTAACAAGGCCTAATAAATCATGGCAGCGATACTCCGCGAACACTTAACCTTTAATCAGGCAGGGATTACCATGGAGAGCATAGATGCTCCCGATGGTAAGACTAAAACCCTGTACCTTAAAGGTATCTGCATTCAGGGAAACAAAAAGAATCTCAATGAGAGAATCTACCCTGCTGTGGAGATTCAGCGGGCAGTTGAAGCTATTCGTACCCAAATTAAAAGCGGATTCTCGGTTCTAGGTGAACTAGACCATCCGCCGGATCTCAAGATTAATCTTGAGCGTGTTACCCACACTGTGGATGACATGTGGATGGATGGTGATGACGGGCACGGAAAGCTAAAAATACTTCCCACCCCAATGGGTAACATTGTTCGAACTATGTTTGAAAACAATGTACACTTGGGTGTCAGTAGTAGAGGAGCTGGAGAGGTAGATGATTCTACCGGTAAAGTTTCAGGATTTGAAATTTTAACAGTAGATATAGTTGCTCAACCAAGCGCACCTAATGCATATCCCACTGCAATTTATGAAGGACTCATGAACATGCGGAATGGACATTCAGTATTAGAAGTAGCGGCTGAAGCAACGTTTAACCCAAAGATTCAAAGATATTTGAATCAAGAGATTACACGTTTAATACGTGATCTCAAGCTATAAGGAAACATGCGATGTTAGATGCAATCAAACAACTAGTAGATAGCACCATGCTTTCAGAAGATACTCGGACCGCAATTAGTGAAGCCTGGGAATCAAAAGTACGTGAAATACGTGAATCAGTAGAAGCAGAAATGCGTTCAGAATTTGCCCAGCGTTATGAGCATGACAAGAGTGATCTTGTTACTGCACTTAACACCATGGTAACTGAAAGTCTTGAAAAAGAACTTACTACTGTCAACGAAGAACGTGCCGCTTTGGTTTCCGAACGTCATGCAGTCAAGGCGTCTTTAAAGGAGCATGCAAAGAAGTTAGAGAATTTCACTCTCGAACGTCTCGCTAACGAAGTTAAGGAATTTAAAACAGACCGTGATGCTTATCGCAACGACATGGTTAAACTTGAGAGCTTTATTGTTAAGGCTCTTACTCGTGAATTAGGCGAGTTTGCCACAGACAAACGTGAAGTTGTCGAAGCAAAAGTTAAACTTGTTGCAGAAGCTAAAGGCCAAATTGCACAGTTAAAACAGGAGTTCATTAAAAAGGCTGCTGGATCTGTGGAATATGTGGTCACGGAAAGTCTTAAAAAGGAATTGAGTCAGCTAAAAGAAGATGTAGAAGCTGCTCGTCAAGCCACATTTGGCACACGTCTTTTCGAAGCGTTTGCTCGTGAGTTTGCCGGGAGTCACTACAGTGAGACTTCAGAAATTAAACGTCTGAAGGGTCAATTAGCTGAATCAGTAGGCGCTCTACGATCTGCAAAGCGAGTACTAGAATCAAAAGATGCAACCATTGCCACTAAGGTAAGGGAAGTAAAAGTGATTACAGAATCAGCTGAGCGTTCAAAGATCATGGGAGAGCTACTAGGCTCACTTGGAAAAAAGCCAAGAGCTATAATGGAAGATCTTTTAAACAACACACCAAACGTGAAGTTAAAAGAATCTTTTAATAAGTATTTGCCTGCCGTTTTGAACAATGACAACTCTGTCAAACAGAGAGAAACATTAGTTGAAACAAGACAGGAAATGACTGGCAATAAGCCAGTGAAAGAGGACCAGACAGCGGAAATTATTGATATACGCAAGCTGGCAGGACTAAAGTAAAAGGAAACTAAAAATGTCAACACTTCTTGAAAATCGCTGGAGCGAAACCAAAGAGGCACTGCTTGAAGGACTAACCGGCACCAAGCGTAACAACATGGGCGTGATTATGGAAAATACTCGTAAGTATTTGGCAGAATCCGCTTCAGCAGGTGCTACCTCCGCAGGCAATATCGCCACTTTAAACCGTGTGATTCTACCAGTCATCCGTCGTGTTATGCCCACTGTTATTGCTAACGAAATCGTTGGTGTACAGCCCATGACCGGCCCAGTTGGCCAGATTCACACTCTACGTGTTCGTTATGCGAACACATCAACAGGCGTAGGTAGCCCCGACTCCAGCACATCCGCTGGCGAAGAAGCCCTAAGCCCGTTCAAAATCAGCATGTCTTACTCAGGTACAGCACCTGGCCAAAGCGCATCTGACTACAAAGCCGGCACAACTGCTTCATTAGAAGGCAGTGGCGGTAATAAGATTAGCGTACAGATTCTAAAGCAATCCGTAGAAGCTAAGACACGTAAGCTATCAGCTCGTTGGACTTTCGAAGCTGCTCAAGACGCACAATCACAGCACGGTATTGATATCGAAGCTGAGATCATGGCTGCTTTGGCACAAGAAATTACAGCGGAAATCGATCAGGAAGTATTAGGTTCACTACGTAGCCTAGCACCAACTGAAGAAACATATGATCAAGCTAACGTTTCTGGCACAGCTACATTCGTTGGTGACGAGCACGCCGCATTGGCAGTTCTAATCAACCGTACAGCAAACAAAATTGCTAGCCGTACACGTCGTGGCGCAGGTAACTGGGCAGTTGTAAGTCCAACAGCTCTAACAATCCTACAAAGCGCAACAACTTCTGCTTTTGCTCGCACTACAGAAGGCACGTTCGAAGCTCCTACAAACACTAAGTTTGTTGGTACATTGAACAACAGCATGAAGGTTTATGTGGATGCTTATGCAGGTGATGCACAGGCAGTTCTAGTTGGTTACAAAGGTTCAACAGAGACAGATGCAGCGGCATTCTATTGCCCATACATTCCTTTGATGAGCTCAGGTGTGATCCTAGATCCAAATACATTCGAGCCAACAGTTGGTTTCATGACACGTTATGGTTATGTTGAGTTAACAAACACAGCATCATCACTCGGTAATGCCGCTGACTACTTGGGCGAAGTTGCTATCACTAGCGGTTCACTAAGCTTCAGCTAATCTCTAATAAGATTAGAAGCGACCTACGGAAAAGCCCGGTTTTATACCGGGCTTTTCTTTTTTAATAAATACAAAGTAGGGAATACAATGAGCCAAAAATCTAGACATAGCGGAGATGTAGAAATTGTATCGTTGGGCACAGGCGCCAACGATGGTGCTGCCAACGGCACAATCACCCTACGACCCAATGTAGTAGTAACTGGTAACCTGACAGTTCAAGGTACAACCAGCTCAATCAATACCACAGACACCACGATCAAAGATCGAATCATCACACTCAACAGTGGTGAAACGGGTGCAGGTATTACATTAAACACATCGGGTATTGAAATTGATAGAGGAACTAGCCCTAAGGTTGCCTTTCAATACAACGAATCAAAACAAGCATTTGAATTTGTAACTGCATCCGCCACTGGCGTTGATTTAGTTATGAATGCTAAAACAGTTACAGGTTTAGCTGAGCCAATTGCGGCCAGCGATGCAGCCACAAAGGCCTATGTTGATGGAGTCACAGCTGGAGTTTCCACATCCGGAATAAGCGAAGATGACACCAGTGTTATAGTTCATGACTCGGGCAGTAATGGCGTAGTAGATGTCACAGTCGATGGAAGTCCATCGGCACAATTTAATAGTGCAGGTTTAAAGTTAATCGATTCCACTACAATATCTACTAATACTTCTAAGAATTTAACGTTAGCTCCTGCTACTAAAATTTTGGAAGTCAGTGCCAGTACATTGTTTAAGTATCAATCACCTGCACCAGGTAGTGATGCTGGTGGCGTTTTAATTTATTCTACTAATTCAGGAACTGGTACGAAATTAAATTATAAACATTCAGCAAGCACCGGGGAACTTGTCAGCAAGTCCCAAGCAATAATTTATGGATTAATATTTTAATGGCAATCGCACAAACAACATTGACAACTTCAATAGCCAGCATTTATACCAGTACTGGTGTAAGTGCAGTTACCACCATGTTCTTTCTAAATAACAGCGGCGCAACAGTGACATTCTCAGTGTTGTTAAAAGCAGGAGCAGGCACAGGCACCCTGGCAGCCAATGGAATTCTTAAAGAAATTTCTTTAATTGCCGGAGATACTTACATTTTCAATTCAGAAAAAATAATATTAGACACTGGCGATCAGATTCAAGCAGTGGCCAGTGCCGGCAGTGCCGTTGTTACAACTATCAGCTATGTGGGCTTATAATGGCATATTTTGTAAAATTAAAACAATTTTTAACCACACCAGTTAAAGTTGGATCACTCACTCAGCTCGAGTATGGGTCTCCGCAGGCATCAGGAACTGCCGCCACTACTTCGATTAACTTACCAGCGGGCACCACAGCAGAGCGCCCAGTGGCGCCAAGTCTTGTGTTGGGCGCACTACGCTACAATACTTCTATTAGTTCTTTAGAATATTATGACGGTTCAGCCTGGCAAGCATTAAAATATGTGCCATCAACAACTCCGCCAGAAGGCAATGTTAAAGCAGTTATTACCAAGGATACTTTTACTACTACCTCAGGCGGTACAGTATATGGTCCATTGACTATAACGCCAACTAGCATTAATGGATTGCTGGTATACATGGACAACGTTATCCAAGAACCTACACAAAACTTTACGTTGTCCAACAGCTCCGGCACATTGACCGGTACACTCAACTATATTAAATTCGACTCACCTGGCACGCTCAACGGCAAGCGTTTAGTGGTCATGCATGGCTTCGACTTGTTAATATAATTCATCATTGCTTACTATAAATATAAGCTACAGTCCGAAAGGACTGAATATAACTTTGGTGAATAAAATATGGCTATAGGGCGAGTTAGTGGTTTAATGCTCAAGTCGAACCTGGAACGCCAGGGCATCGACTTATCATTTGAAACTGATCTATTATATCTTGATGTAACTAATAATCGAATTGGCGTTCGAAATAACGCCCCCACCAAAACTCTGGATATCACCGGCGATGCAGCCATCAGCGGCACAGTCACAGTCACCACAGAAATCAGGTCAGGCAATTTAAGCCTGAGCTCCAACACACTCAGCAGTACAAATGTAAACGGTAACATTCTTGTTCGCCCCGACGGCACCGGCAAAGTAATAATCGGTACCGCAACAGATGCCGGCAATTACATGTTGCAGGTAGAAGGTAACATTCGTGCCACAGGTAACATTGTTGCCAACGGAAACATCATACTTGGTGATTCCAACACAGACAGCATCACAGTCAATGCAGACTTTGCCACAGGTCTAACGCCAGACTTAGATGATACGTATTCTCTAGGTTCATCCACTAAAAGATGGCAAGGCGTGTTTTCCACAATCTATGGCGGCTCAAATCAGAACATTGTTCTAAGTCCTTCGGGCACAGGTAAAGTATCCATCGCAGATAATACCAAACTGTCAATTGGTGGCGGCACCAGTGGCTATGTGTTGACCACTGACGGCAATGGCGTACTGACTTGGTCCAGCGTGTCGTCCCTATCAGCCGCAGTGGTTGGCAACACCGTGACACTGGGTGCGCCAACAGACGCTAGTTTAACTAGTCCCGGTGCAACCAATGCCTGGACCACTGCAACAACAGTGACAGATGCCATTGACGACTTAAATGAAATGATGTTGAACGTTGCCAAAGGCACGTTTGTTGGCAATGTCGACTTTACTGCTACGACTCTAGCAGGGCCCAGCCCTGTGACCACTACATTTACTGCAACCTACAGCGGCACACCCACTACCTATCTATGGAATTTTGGTGACGGCACAACTGCATCAACTGGGCCCACAGTCACTAAGACATATACACAGTCAGCTGGCGGACAATATACAGTATCAGTGACAGTCAGTAATAGTGGCGGGTCCGGCACTGGTAGTACTGGTACTAAGTCTAGAACTAATTATATTACACTGTACACACCAAACCCCACAGCAAGTTTTACTTTAAACAAGACAGCAGTGGACACCGGTGGTGCAGTGTTGTTGACCAACACCAGTACCAATGCTGACAGTTATGTAATTTACTGGGGCGACGGATCAACTGACACAGTTTCATCTAACAGTGTGGCAGGCGGAGTGGGTGGCGGCACAATTAGTCACACCTATGCGGTGACAGGCACGGCTGACACTAGGTATCAGCCCTATATTATTGCCACTAGTTCAACAGCCGCAGCCGCTCCAGATGTGGTGTCGGTGACCAGCAGTACACAAAATGTCTATGTGTATAAAACACATTCACCATCATACACTTATACCACTCTAACTGGCAACAACGATTACTCGTTGTCGCCCAATGGCTGGAATGTGACATTTACTAACACAACTGCCGCAGGAGTGGGAGCAACGTCTACTTTCAGCGGCAACAAATACCGATGGGATTGGGGTGATAGTACATACACCGATGTCAACAGCGGCAGTGGCAGTGCAGGCGACAGAAGTGTGGCCATTGCACATAAATTTAGCTTGACTGATCCAGCAGTGCAACAAACATTTACTGTTACCTTAAAGGTCTATAATGGCCATGCATCAAGTCCGTTCAGCTCGACTACGCAGACTGTGACAGTTAACCCAGATCCACAGGCGGTGTTCTCTGGAGCAGCGGTAACAGCGTCTGACAGAACTGGCGACTCTACTCGCACTGGTTATTACTTCACCGACTTAGCTGGAGTCAATCGTGCAATAATGCGATTCACCAACAGTTCATTGAACACCAACAGTTATAAATGGACTTGGGGTGACACCACAGACAGCGGCACACTGGCCGAAGGTGTAGCAGGTACGCCTACAGGTGGCACATTGGATCACACGTACACAGCCACTGGCACATACAACGTGGCACTATTATCAACTGGAACATACAGTGAGAGTGCGTCCGACGATACAAAAACACAAACTGGATATATTTCAATATTGGCCGCACCAGCGGCACCAGCCGGATTGAGCAGTAAAACATTGTCAATGAGCACAGCCAGTGTGGGTACAAGTCCATATTTGGCGGCCCTGGCCACAGATAACTCGGGCACTGCACCCTCAGCGGGCGTGGCCGTGACACGTTACCTCAGCGGCACAGTGGCTACCAACACTGTGGCCGATGTGTACAATGCCTACACTGGCACGTTGTCAGCGGAATTTAACGGCGTGGCCGACGGCAGCAGAGCAATGACCAGTGGCGACGATGCTGGTACGTATACAAACCTAGTCATCTCGCAAGACCGTGATGCACATGCGGCTGATCCGGCCACTTATCCCACTAACTTCTACAAAGTGTTTAGTGCAAATCATACCAAGGCATTGGCCGGAGTTAGTGTTGGGTATAATGATATCAGGTTGACTCACTCTACCACTGGTAATACTAATAAAGTGGCTTTTGTCAAAGATGATGTAACAGTGGTGCCAACAGTTGACTTAGCAGTTGCAACATTGGCCACTGGCACTGCTGGCACACTGAGATATATTTCAGGTGTGCCGTACTTTAACACTGGTAGTCCCACAGTTACGTTGACTGGTGCAAGTTTATATGACTGGATCGGCCAAACATATCAAAATACAACAACACCATTCCAAATTGAGCCCAGCGGAACAAATGCTGAAAGCACAACTGGCAATGTTGTGGCCAGCCAAACAAAAACATATGCAACCTTGGATGGCGCCACAACATTCCTCAGCAGTGGTATACCCAAGGCCAACACTGGCAAGAACAGTGGGTCTCCCTACGCTATAGGAGTGCAAACCATCAACGTTGCACCAGCCAGCACTGCGGCAGTGCAGACAATTAAATTTAGAGCCACCAACGTCAACGGCAACGGCAATTATGCCACACACAGTAAAAATATTCAAGTGTTTACTGCAACCCCCAGCGGATTTGTAGAAGATAATATTGGTTGTAGTTCGTCATTGGGTGCAACATACACAGATGCAGCCAAGCGTATTTTAATCACTGGTGCCAGTGGAGCAAACCCTGCATACAACAGTGCAACAAATTATTATACCAGCAGTTTGTTTAGCGGTGCAGTAACAGTGGCCGGCACAGACGAATCAATTGTTCGTTGGAATCAGTTAAAGCACTTTGCCACTGATCTAAGCGGTTACTTGCCAGTTGGTCCGGACTTGGCCACAGGCCGCAGTGGCACTCAGTACTTCCGTGGTGCATTCCGTAGAACAAACGTTGCAAGTTTTTACGTTACTATTACAGGTAAGATCAGCGGATTTAAGATTGCCGCACCTGGTACTACCATCGACAGCACTAGCTCAACCAATGGTTGGTTAGATGCCACAGTGCAGTATGCAGGCGCAGGTGTGCCGGGTGCAAACACAGGCGCAGGCGGCAACGGCAGCAACGGCTGTGCGTTAACCGGTGCAGACAGAATTTCAACAGGGTCAGTTATTAGCGGCACGACTTATAGATTAACTTTAGGTAGTGAAAATTTATCCAATGCTACAGGAGGACAATTACTGTTTAGCATTGCCCTTGCTTCCGGCGATTACATTACTTCGTTGAGTTTTAGCTAATGGCAGTCAGTGACACACAAAAATTAGACTATACGTGGAAGAAGTTAGGTTACGGCCTTACTAAAACCGACACGACTGCAAATAAAGAAGCGTATAACGAGGCTATTGCTAGTCCGTTATTATTACGTGGCGACAAAGTTTGGCAACAAGCTGGTACTATACCAACAGTCCAGCCTAGTTCTTCAGCAGGTGTTGTAACGGTTTACAAAGATGGTTCAGCCACTCCTACAGTAGAATGTACAGAAGACATTACTGCAACGGCAAGACGTACATGGAAAACCGGCTTAACAGACTGGATTCCAGTTGAATTTGGTTCAACATATCAAATTAAAGTTTATATTGATAGTGCCAGTGCAGCCGCACCCCAGACCACAGGCACCCAGGCTTTTGCCGCAGGCGCATCATTGGTTGCCGCGGATCAATGGTTCTTTGATTATCAGTCTGGTGTACTACATTTTCTAGACACAAACTTACCTAGCGGTTTAACATCTGGTAAGAAGATTTATATTGTCGGCGCCCGCTATACAGGCCTATTTGGTGTCGGCGGTGGCACAGGCGTCGCCAGCGACTTAGCTAATTTCCATTTTGAAGATAACACAGTTTCTACCACTAATACCAACGGGTCAATCATTCTTGACCCGGCTGGCAGCGGAACAATTATCCTTAATTCCAAAGTTGGCGTCAACAGTGCATCTGCCCCAGCATATAGTTTAAGTGTTATAGGCACAGATGCCATTTTGGTGCCTGTGGGTACATCTTCAAATCGACCAGTAACAGTAACAGATGGTCTAATTCGATACAATACTACAACAGCAGATTTCGAAGGATATAGTAATGGGTCCTGGAAATCCATAGGTAGTACGGTCACTGCGTCTTTAGAAAGTTTCACCGGCGACAGTGTCACCACAGCTTTTACTTTAGCTAGCGTAATAGATCAAAATCTTGCAATAGTTACGCTCAGTGGTGTTTTACAAAATCCCGGAGATAGCTATTCCGTCACAGGAAATGTCCTGACTTTCAGCGAAGCACCAGGTACAGATTTAGAAATTAGAGTTAGGGCGTTTGGCAGTATATCGGCATTAACTGCTAGTATTAGTTCAAATACCATAGAGTCTGTTACTTCTAGTGGAAAAATAATTGACGCCTGGCCATATAATTCTAAAAATAGTGCAGATTATTTTATTCAAGCTACCAACACCACTGGCGAACTTCAGAACATTAAGATGCAAGTGTTGACCAATGGCACCACAGTAGTTAAAAATGAGTACGGGCATTTGGAAACATCAACTAATTTAATGGGGTTGAGTGTGGCGTTAAATGCAGGACAAGTAGAGGTCACAGCCTCGGCCACAGCAGGTAATACCTTGACAATAAAATGGTCAAGAACTCTACTGTAGTAATAACAATATATCAATCAAAACTAAATATGAGCAACAGGAAAAGAGATGGTACTCTTTCTCCTGACGGATTTTTACATCAAAAGGAAGCAATAAATGGCCATCACACGAATTAAAACGGATAACATCACTGACTTAGCTGTTACCGGTGGAAAGATCGCAAATTCTACGATCACTGGAGGCAAACTTGCTTCTAACTTAACATATGGATCAGACTTGATTGTTAGCGGTAACTTAACAGTCAATGGTACAACAACTACAGTGGCTTCGACTACTGTAACAGTTGCTGATCCGCTCTTATATCTTGCTTCCACTCAAACAGGCGCAGCAGCCATTGATGCTGGCTTTGTGGTAGAGCGTGGCAGCGACACCAACGTTGCTTTTATCTGGGACGAAAGTGCAGACCAGTTTGTGGCAATTAACACAACTGATACCGCCACAACCAGCGGCAATGTTGCTATTTCAAGCTATGCAAACTTTCAAGTAGCTACATTGACAGGCAGCACAGTTAATGGCGGAAACCTTCGCTTAACTGGCAACACAATTAGTTCAACTGATGGCAACGGCAACATTACATTGTCACCAGACGGCACTGGCGCTGTTCTTATCAACAGCGCCAACGATTTCAAAGTTGGTAAATTAACATCCGGTCGTGTGGTTGTTGCTGGTGCAAGTGGCGCATTATTAGATTCAAGTGCATTGACATTTAACAGCTCGACTGGTGCACTGGCTGCTACATCTGTCAAAGGCGGCGATTTAACTCTTTCTACAACATACATTACCAGTGCCACTAACATTGACCTAAGCGCCAATGCAGGCGCAGGCACCATTGATACACACGGTTCGGTGATTACCGGACTAGGTACTCCCACAGCAAACTCAGACGCAGCCACAAAGAACTATGTTGACAATGCAGTCAGCGCAGGTGGCTCAACTATCGGTCAAGACAATTCTGAAGTTACTGTTACAGACGACGGCAATATTGCTGGTAAAGTTGAAATTATCACCGACGGTGTGCTAAGAGCAACATTTAATGCCAGTGGATATACATCTACCCAAGCATTGGCTTCCGGTAATGTTAAAATTGATACCAACACGATCAGCACAACAAACACCAACGGCGACCTAACACTAGATCCCAACGGTACAGGTAAAGTAGTCGTTGCCGCAGGCAACAGTTTACAAGTTAGTTCATTGACAGCAGGCCGTGTGGTATATGCTGGCACTGACGGCGTGTTAACAGACGAATCTGATTTAACATATAATGCCTCAACCAATACATTGTCAGCAGGTACATTTGCTGCCGCAACTGGTGTTACTATTGCTGGTCTAACAACTGGCCATGTTCTTATTGCTGGTGCTAGTGGTGCAATTTCATCAGACGCTGATTTAACCTATACCACAGCTACTGATACATTGAGTGTAAAAAATCTAACAGTTGCTACTAGCGTAACTTCGTCGTCGTTGACATCTGGACGAGTTGTACTAGCTGGCACGGCTGGCGTATTACAAGACAGCGCAGGCATTACCTACAGTGGCACTACAGTGACCACAGGTGCATTGACACTGAGCAGTGGCGCAGGCTACGGCACAGGTGCATTGACAGCAGTCAGTGCAACAGTCAGCGGTTTAACATCTACCAGAGTATTATTTGCTGGTGTAGGCGGCGCAGTCAGTGACGCTTCAAACTTTACATATGCCACTAACTTACTAACTGTGCCTGGCGCAACACTAAGTGGCACATTAACTGCCAACAACGTAGACGTTGGCACATTGACAGCAGGTCGTGTTACATACGCCGCCGCAAGTGGTAGACTGACAGACGAAGCAGGCTTTGAATACGATGCCGCAACAAACACACTGTCAGTTGGTGCGTTGACACTGGGATCAGGGCTAACAGTAACTACACTGGGTGTAACTACACTGGCTACTTTGGCCAGTGCAAAAGTATCAGACTTGACTGCTGGTAGAATTACATTTGCTGGCACAGCAGGTGCGCTAGTCGATGATGCAGACTTAACATACAACAGCACTACCAACGTGTTATCAGCAGTTAGCTTCAGTGGTACTAACGTGACCACTACCAATGCAACACACAGTTCATTGACAGCAGGTCGTGTTACATTTGCTGGCACAGCTGGTTTACTATCTGATGCAAGTACACTAACATTCAACAGCGGCACAGGCGCATTGACTGCCACATCTTTCGTTGGTAACTTAACTGGCCAAGTTAGCACATTGAGCAACCATACCACTGATAACTTGTCTGAAGGTGCTACCAACAAGTACTTCAGCAACACCTTGGCTAGAGGCGCAGTCAGTGCCACTGGTTCATTATCATACAACAGCACCACTGGTGTGTTTAGTTACTCCACTCCAAACACTGATGGTATTACACAAGGTGCTACCAACAAGTACTACAGCGATAGCTTGGTAGACTCACACCTAAGTGGCGGCACTGGTGTAAGTTACGCTTCGGGCGTAATCAGCATTGGGCAAGCAGTTGGTACTTCCAGCAACGTGACATTCGGTACTGTGACAGCTGACCTTAAGGGTGATGTTTATTCCAGCAACGGCCTAGTTAAAATTCTTGACAATGGCACAGATGGCACAGACGCTCAGGCCAACGTATTAGTAACTAAGTCGGCGCAAACAAGCATTACCAGCCTTGGTACCTTAACTGGACTGACAATGTCCGGCGCAATTGCCATGGGCACCAGCAAGATCACTGGCATGGGCGACCCAACACTGGCACAAGATGCTACCACTAAGAAATATGTTGATGACGCAGTTGCCGCAGGTGGTGCCACACTTACAATTGGTGATGGTACAGCCACTGACTCCATTATTGTTGGTACTAACACACTGGTATTTGAAGGCACTGCCAACAACATCACAACCGCAGTTACAGACAATAAAGTTAAATTTAGCTTCCCAACTGACATTACTATTGCTGGTGTATTGACACAAACTGGTAACTTAAACGTTGCCACTAACAAGTTCAACGTTGTTGCCGCAAGTGGTAATACATCTATTGCTGGTACACTGGGTGTGGCCAGCGACCTTGCAGTTGCTACTAACAAGTTTACTGTAGCAGCCAGTTCTGGTAACACACTAGTTGCTGGTACATTAGATGCCACAGGTAACTTTGCAGTTGCCACCAACAAGTTTACTGTAGCAGCCAGTTCAGGCGACACCGCAGTTGCTGGTAGCTTGTCTGTTACAGGCAACTTAACAGTCAACGGAACAACTACTACAGTTAACAGCACAACGATGACTGTTGATGATCCTGTCATTACAATTGGTGGTGACACAGCTCCTGCCAGCGATGACAACAAAGACCGCGGTGTTGAATTTAGATATCACAATGGCAGTGCAGCCAAAGTTGGTTATTTTGGTTACAACGACTTAACTGGTAGGTTCACATTTATTCCTGATGCAACAAATACCAGCGAAGTATTCACTGGTACAAAAGGTAATATTGATATTAACGATGTTTACATCAATGGCACAGCATCCACAGGTACTGGTGGCGTAGTCAGAGCAACAAGCCCAACATTGGTAACTCCAGCATTGGGTACACCTAGCAGTGCTACATTAACCAATGCAACTGGCTTGCCAGTGGCCACTGGTATCAGCGGCCTAGGCACAGGTGTTGCTACATTCTTGGCTACTCCAAGCAGTGCTAACTTAGCCACTGCGGTGACAGACGAGACAGGTTCGGGCGCACTGGTATTTGCCATTAGCCCAAGTTTGGTTACACCAACAATTGGTTCAGCTGGTGCTAACTTCAGCGGTTCAACCAGCGGTACAGTTACATTGGTTGCCAATGCTGTGGCAGGTACTACTACAATTACACTACCAGCTTCAACTGGTACATTGATTACCACAGGCGACACAGGTAGCATTACCAGTGCAATGATTGCCAACAGTACCATCGTCAACGAAGACATTAGTGCTACTGCGGCCATTGCCTACGGTAAACTAGCGTTAACTGGTGCAATTCTCAACGCTGACTTAGCTGGTTCAATTGCTGATACTAAACTATCAACAATCAGTACAGCTGGTAAAGTAAGCAACTCTGCCACAACAGCCACTAGCTCAAACACTGTAAGTACCATTGTTCTACGTGACGCCAGCGGTAACTTTGCGGCAGGTACAATCACTGCCGCATTAACTGGCAACGTAACTGGTAACGTAACTGGCCAAGTCAGTACATTGAGCAATCACACTACTGACAACTTGTCAGAAGGCGCCATCAACAAGTACTTCAGTAACACAGCAACACGAGGTGCAGTCAGTGCCGCAGTCAGTGGAACTGGCTATGGCAACTTAACTTACGACAGTGCAACAGGTGTGTTTACCTATGCTAAGGTCACAGATACTAACATTCGTGGAGCACTGAGTGCTGGCACAGGCGTATCTTACGACAGCGCCACTGGTGCAATTAGTATTGGACAAGCAGTTGGCACAGCCAGCGCAGTAACATTCAGTAGTGTTACTGCTACATTAAATTCTGGTGTAACAGCCGGCCAAGTATTATATTCCACAGGTGCCAACGGACAAGTAACAGGTGAAGCGGCTTTTGCATACAATGCCACAACAGACACACTGTCTGCGGTGAACATTTCAGCAACTGGTATTACTTTATCAGGTATCACAGATACACGAGTACCGTTTGCCACAACAGGTGGACTGCTTACCAGCGATGCTGATTTTGCATATAATTCTACAACAGACACACTGTCTGCCAAGAACCTAGCAACCACAGGCACTGCCACAATTGGTATAGTGGCTGCGACTACACTTAAAGCCAGTACTTTAACCAGCGGTCGTGTAACATTTGCCACAACTGCTGGCGAACTGACAGACTCTAGCTTGTTGACATTCAACAGTGGAACCGGTGTAGCAGGTGCAACTAGCTTTGCTGCCACAGGAGACATATCAGGTGCAACACTAAAAGGCACTGGTTTAACCAGCGGTCGTGTTGCGTTTGTCACTGGCGGCGGCGCAATTACTGATGCTTCAAGTCTAACATTTAACAGTGGAAGTAGTACTCTAACTACCACTAACCTAAGCGTTGGTACAGAAGCTGTGTTGGCCACTGCAAAAGTCACAGCATTAACTAATGGTCGTGTGGTGATTGCAGGAGCCGCAGGCGTCCTAGCTGATACTACAGCACTGTTGTTTGATGCAGGCACAGGCGCATTAACAATCACTGGTTCGGCGCAAGTTGATAATATCAACTTAAACGGCAACACAGTTAGTGTAACTGACACCAACGGAATATTGTACCTTGCACCTAACGGTACTGGCACAGTTGATGTCAGCAGTAAGAAAATCACTAACTTGGCTGCTCCGGCAGCAGATACCGATGCCTCTACTAAGAAATATGTTGACGACAAATTTGGCACAGCGATATCATCAATCAGTGCCAACAACACCAGTGTAGCTATTACAGACAACAACGTTGCGGCAGGTGATGTCAGTGTTACAGTTGACGGTGTACTAGCTACAAAGACTACTACTTCAGCATTTACTTCTTACAATACAATTGTTGTTGACAACTTGACATTAGATGGTAACACAATCAGTACCACAGACGTCAACGGTGACTTGACATTAGATCCTAACGGCAGCGGCTCTGTGGTTATTGCAGCTGGTTCTAACTTTAAGATCAGTGACTTATCAACTGCCAACAGAGTATTATACACAGGTGCATCTGGACTAGTAACTTCTAAGACAGGATTTACTTTTGCTCCAAGCACTGATACATTATCAGCACCAAATTTTGTAGCAAGTACATCATTGACAATCAGTGCAATTACTGCCAACAGAGTATTATACACTGCCGCAGACGGCTTGGTTACTTCTTCATCCAACTTAACATGGGATGGCAGTACAGAGACAATCACTGGTACATTGAATGTAACTGGCCAAGGTAACATTGACAACATTAGAATTGATGGCAACACCATTAGTTCTACTGACACAGACGGCGCAATCAACGTTGCACCCAACGGTGTTGGCGCAATTGTTCTCAACAGTGCTGGCGGCAGCAACAATGTACAAATCAAGACATCCGGCAATGCCAACACATTGTTTGTCAAAGCAAGTTCGGATAACATTGGTATTAAGACAGCAACTCCCAATGCTGGAGCCGCAGTTCACATTAATTCCACTGACTCGATGATTGTTCCAGTTGGTAATACAGCACAACGTCCAGCTGCACCAGCAACTGGTATGTATCGTTTCAATACTACCACAAGTAAGTTAGAAATTTATGACGGTACATCATGGGTATCACTTGGTGCAAACCAAACTACCACAGTATCTAGTGAAACATTCAGCGGTGACAGCACCACTGTTAACTTTACACTGGCACAGACTATGACTACTGCGGCTGCAATGGTTAGTATTAACGGTGTTGTACAGATTCCAAGTACAGCATACAGCATCAGCGGTACAACGTTGACATTTACTGAAGCACCACTAAGTGGCGATACAGTTGAAGTTCGTCAGATTGTAACAACTACACAGAATACCACAGTTATTGGTAATGCTGGCGGTTCATCGTTGCTAGCATATGATGCATCAGGCGATACATTTACTACTACTGTGCTAAACAACACCATTATGTTAGTGGGTGCAGATGGTATTGACTTACGTAGTGGCGCTGCAATTATCTGTGGTGATACTGCAACCAGCGTAGGTACTAGTGCAACAGTGGTAGACAGCTTTGCTAAAGCAACATACCGTGTAGCAAAATATGTTTGCCAAGTTACTAACAGTGGCCTAGGTGAATACTCTGCTTGCGATTTGTTAGTTGTACACAACGGCACAACAGCAACAGTGACAGAATTTGCTGAAGTAAAAACTGGTGCTAGTTCACTAGGTAGCTTCTCAGCAACAATTAATGGTAGTAACGTTGAAATTAAATTCACCGGCGCTAACACAGGAAACACAGTTAAGGTAATGCCTACATACATCAAGGTATAATTTAACTATTGGGAGGGGGTAGTGCCCCTCCCGTAACGCCAACGTGGAGAATGAAACATGGCAAATTCGAATTTTTTTGTAAAAAATGGTCTAACAGTAGGCACATTTGAAGTTAACGCAAGTAACGGTAACGTAACTGCCGGTACGGTTAACAAGGTAACTGTTACTGCACCAGCAACTGGCTCAACATTGACCATTGCTGATGGCAAGACATTGACAGCAAGTAATACATTGACCTTTACTGGTACTGATGCCAGTAGTGTGGCATTTGGCGCAGGTGGTACTGTTGCCTATGCAGGCGGCGCATTAGGTACACCTACAAGTATAACACTAACCAATGCAACTGGTCTTCCGATCAGTACAGGTGTTAGTGGATTAGGAACTGGCATTGCCACTTTCTTGGCTACTCCAAGCAGTGCAAACTTAGCGGCTGCAATCACTGATGAATCAGGTGCCAGCGGTACTGTAGTATTTTCAGGTAGTAAGCTAAACGTATTTGCCGCAACTAGTTCCAGCGAACTAGCTGGTATTATCAGTGATGACACTGGTACAGGCGCATTGGTATTTGGTACAAGCCCAGCAATTACCACTTCATTGACCACAGGCAGCACAAGTTTTGCACTATTGAACACAACTGCTACCACAGTCAATGCATTTGGTGCAGCCACAACATTGAACATGGGTGCAGGCACTGGTACTACAACAATCGCCAACGATTTAGTAGTCAGCGGTAACTTAACAATTAACGGTACAACAACAACCATTAATGCTACAACTGTTTCCACAGACGACATTAATATTACTTTAGGTGACGGTGCTAGCCCAACAGACGTAACTGCCGCAGGCGGTGGTATTACACTTAAAGGCGCCACTGATAAATCTATTACATGGAGTGCAGCCAATGGTTGGACTTCTTCAGAAATATTTAATATTGCCTCCGGTAAGACATTTAAGATCAACGGTACTGATGTTTTAAGCGGTACAACTTTAGGTTCGGGTGTTACTAGTTCTAGTTTAACAACAGTTGGAACCATTGGTTCAGGTACATGGAATGGCTCAGTAGTTGGTGCAACATACGGCGGCACTGGTGTAAACAACGGCGCCAATACATTAACGCTGGCAGGTAATGTAACACATGCTGGCTCATTTACTCAAACATTTACTGCCACTGGTAATACTTCATTGACATTGCCAACCACTGGTACACTTGCTACAACCAGCAATAAACTCAGTGCATTTGCTGCAACAACATCGGCTGAACTTATTAGTGTAATCAGTGATGAAACTGGCAGTGGCGCACTAGTATTTGCTACAAGTCCAACATTGGTTACTCCAACATTGGGCGTGGCCAGTGCTACATCTGTCAACAAGGTTGCCATTACTGCACCAGCAACAGGTTCAACATTGACCATTGCTGACGGCAAAACACTGACAGCCAGCAATACTTTGACATTCACTGGTACTGATGCCAGCAGTGTGGCTTTCGGCGCAGGTGGTACAGTATTATACTCAGGTGGCTCATTAGGTACACCATCGGGTGGTGTTGCAACCAACTTAACTGGCACTGCTTCAGGTCTGACTGCCGGTAACGTAACAACCAATGCCAACTTAACTGGCCATATCACTTCAGTAGGTAATGCCGCAGTACTTGGATCATTTACTTCTGCTCAACTCTTGGCAGCTTTAACTGATGAAACAGGCACTGGTTCCGCTGTATTTGCCACAAGCCCAACACTAGTTACACCAACATTGGGTGCGGCCAGTGCTACTTCTGTCAACAAAGTTACAATCACTGCACCTGTGACTGGTTCTACTCTAACTATTGCTGATGGTAAAACACTGACAGCCAGCAATACGCTGACTTTCACTGGTACCGATACAAGTTCGGTGGCATTTGGCACAGGTGGTACAGTTGCATACACAGCCAACAAGTTAAGTGTATTTGCCGCAACATCAAGTGCTGAACTAGCTGGCGTAATCAGCGACGAAACTGGTAGTGGCGCATTAGTATTTGGTACAAGCCCAACTTTTACAACACAGATTACAACTCCTGTGATTGTCAAGAGCGGAACAACTGGCGTAGGCGATATTGGTCAAAGTGCCAACACATACGCCACAGTTTATGCCACAACATTCAGTGGTGTGTCAACAACTGCAAAATACGCTGACTTGGCAGAAAAATATTCAGCAGATGCAGACTACGAGCCGGGCACAGTACTACACTTTGGCGGTGACGCCGAAGTTACATTATGTGACGCTGACATGAGCTCTAGAGTAGCAGGTGTGGTAACAACTGCCCCAGCTCACTTGATGAACAGTGCATTAGAAGGCGTAACAGCATCAATTGCTCTACAAGGTCGTGTTCCATGTCGAGTTGTTGGCCCAGTGTCCAAAGGCGACATGATGGTCAGTGCTGGCAACGGCGCAGCTCGTGCAGAAGCTAATCCAAAGATGGGCTCAGTAATTGGCAAATCACTGGAGAATTTCACTGGTGAGACTGGCATTATTGAAGTAGCAGTCGGTAGACTGTAAAATTAAAAGAACCCCACTATTTCATATAGTGGGGTTTTCTTTTGATTGAACAAATCCGTTAAATACAACATAACGGATTGTGAGAAAATGGCCTTAACTAAACCTCGTGCCCACCAACTAGCTGACATTGTAGTCAAGACTTCGTGCAGGGCCGTGACCGTCGCAAACGTCAATCTCAACGCCGCCCCCAATACAGCAGACGGCGTTTCATTACTAGTAAACAATCGAGTATTGGTCGCTGGACAAACTACACAGAGTCAAAATGGTGTATATCGCATCTCCACCTTGGGCACAGGCGCCAACGGGGTATGGATCAGGGCTACCGATGCAGACGACTCTGTTGAAATTGTCACTGGACTAATACTATATGTCAGTGAAGGAACTCTGTATAAAGACACACAGTGGAAATTGACCACTGATGATCCAATCGTATTGGGTACATCAGCATTGGTGTTCGAGCGTGTGACTTCTGGCACAATAACCAGTGTCAGTGGAGGCAATGGCATCAGCGTCACAGGCGTAGGAGATGTAACTGTTGCAATAAACTCTGTGGTGGCCACAGTCACAGGCACAGAAACTTTAACCAACAAAACTCTAACTAGCCCAGTAATTGGCAGTATTGTCAACACTGGGGTATTGACTTTGCCCACCAGCACTGATACATTGGTAGGTCGTGCCACCACTGATACCCTAACCAACAAGACTTTGACAAGTCCCGTAATCAGCGTCATTGTTAATTCGGGTACGCTGACCCTGCCAACAACTACAGATACACTAGTCGGTCGTGCTACAACTGATACCCTGACCAACAAAACATTAACTAGTCCGACGATCAGTACAATTACAAACTCCGGTACGCTGACCTTGCCCACCAGCAGTGATACATTGATAGGCCGTGCCACCACTGATACTTTAACCAACAAAACATTAACCAGCCCTGTTTTGTTGACATCGGCAACCACGTCCAGTGCATCATTTGATTTACTCAACACCACTGCCACCACAGTCAATGCATTTGGTGCAGCCACAGCATTAACTTTAAGCGCAGGCACTGGCACAACAACGATTAATAATAATTTAACAGTATCTGGTAATTTAACAGTCAGCGGAACTACCACAACAATCAACAGTACTACATATGTGGTAAGGGACCCTGTGGTAGTACTGGGCGGCACAGCAGCCTCGGATGATAACAAAGACCGTGGCATACAGTTTAACTGGCATGACGGAGTAGCAACCAAGACTGGCTTTTTTGGATTTGATGACAGTACTGGCTACTTGACTTTTATTCCTGATGCAACAAACACCAGCGAAGTATTCAGCGGAACATTGGGTACTATAGATGCCAACGGCTATCAAATAAACTCAATCGGTAATTTAAGTGCTGGATCAGCGCAGGGCACAGGCACAGTCACCGTGGACAGTTGGGCAATTGGCACATATCGTAGCGCCAAATACGAATATCAGATCACTCAGGGCTCTAGCTATCAAGTGGGAGAACTTAGGTTATATCACGATGGTACCACTGCGACGATAAATGAATATGCAACCATGGGAAGTTTAGGAACGTTTTCTGTTACTATCACTGCCGGCAATGCAGTTTTAAGTTGTGTAGTGTCGAATTCTTCGACGATAAAATTTATTAAAAGATTGATAGTAATATAATGTTAGGAAAAACTTACAAAGACTATGCAGGTGAAAGCATAGCAACCAGCATCATTTTTAGAAATGGCACAAGAGAACAAGAATCTGTTTTTTACAAAATGGATTACGAGCCCAACTCTTGCCCCAACGCCATAGTCTGCGGCAATGGCAGGACCAGAGAAAAGTTCTTTAAGATGCTGGAACTGGTGGATGCCGCCGGTGGTTATCTAAGAAAAAATAAACCTGAGGTCTACGCCTGTAATGCGGCCTACACTGAAACTACCAAGCCACACAATGTAGTAATTGGAAATCCATTGATGGCAGACGAGTTCTATAAAACCAGCTCAAATTATCCAAATGCTGTATATTTGCCCTGGGCGCAGTGGGTAAAATATAAAGACAGCACCCCCGCCCCTAGACTAATACCAAATCACTACACAGGCGGCAGCACCGGTAAGTCTGCATTGTACTTGGCCGCTTGGCATGGACACACTACCATTTATATGTTGGGGTTCGATTTACAGCCAGAAGAAGGTCGCAATAATAATATCTATGCAGGAAAACATCCACTATATAGTGGTATAGATGATCACGTCAGTGATGCAGTATGGATTGCAGATTGTTTGCAAGTATTCCGTGCTTATCCTGATGTAAAATTTGTTAGAATTGTCCCCACCGTTTGGGATGAGGATGAGAAAAAATCAATAGTTATAAATTTCAATTGCCCAGACGAATGGGCAGATTGTGATAACTTTAGGCAACTAGACGTAGAAACATTTAAACAGGAGATAGATTTTGGACCAGTCAAAGATCACACGAGGAAACAGTTACGATACCGATCAGCTGGCCCGAGAGTTTCTTGATTTATTAGATGAATCAATGTGGGAAGACCAGCTCTTGGATGTGCTGGATGTGGGCTGTGGGGATGGTATACAAGCCGAGTGGTGGGCATCACGTAGGCCACCGGACGATGAAGATCGTTATGATATAAAACCTTCGGTGGAATGTCACGGCGTTGATTTGTTTCCTCCGTCTTCGGACCTGGTCAACAAGTTTTATTACAAGCAAGAAGACTACCACAATTTATCTTTTAAAGATTCACAATTTGACATTGTATGGAGTCATTTTAGTCTAGAATACAGTGCTACTCCATTCAAAGCCTTGGCAGAATGGCGCAGAGTATCCAAGCCCGACGGGCACTTATACCTAACTGTTCCAGGAAGTTTTAAGAAAAAGTTTGGCAGAATACACACCGGGATCAAACCAGGACAGCAGAGTTGGTTTACTGTGCCCATACTGATGTACATGCTGGCCTACACCGGATGGTTGCCCAAGCATAGTTTCTTTGAGCAAGACTTTAAAACCGGGGTCATACGTGGATTAATTGCGGCCAATCCCGAACAATCCACGGCCGTAGACCCAGTCACTACAAATTTATATGAAATGGCTGAAAAAGGTCTGTTCGACCAGTGGTGTAATGCAATGATCAATGACACTGGCACATTTGACGAGTCCAGACTAGTGACAACTTGGGTCACAGGAAAACAACTGGATTACCGATCACTTTAATATGTAGATTCAAATAAATATTGTTTGGAGCTAAAATAAATGAGTTATACACTAAACAAAACCGACGGATCTGTACTGCTGACGTTAGCAGATACCACAGCCAATACAACATATGGTGTGTCATTTTTTGGCGCCAATTATGAAGCATGGGGAGAAAGATTCAATGAAAACTTCATTGCTCTCCTAGAGAATTTTGCAAACAACACTGCACCCAGTACCACTTCAGTCAAAGGACAGATATGGTATGACACCAGCATCGACGGATTAAAAGCCTACGACGGCTCCGCATACATTCAATTGGCCGGTTTTGTAAAAAGTTCAACCAGTCCCACAGGTCAGCTGGGCAGACTTTGGCTAGACAGCGACGACGACAGAATGTACATCTACAACGGCAGCGCATTTAAATCCATTACCCCAGGAACAATTGCATTGACCGGTGATGTCACCGGCAGTGGCACAATGAATGCCACCACTGGAAATTATAGCATTGCAGTGACATCGGTTGCGGCAGCCACCAATAGTTTTACTACAGTAGCAGTGTCCGGTCAAAGCAACGTCGTTGCAGATTCAGGTAGTGATACTCTTACCTTGGTGGCTGGCACAGGTACTACACTTACCACCGATGCCACCACAGATACTATTACATTTGCAGTAGACACATCGGCGGTGGTGACAAATTCAAATACGTTGACTATCTCGGGCACTAAAACATTTTCTGGTACATTAAAGGCCACCGGTAGTATTGAATTAGGCGGTGCAACCAAGGCAATCTATGCAGATTTATCGCCCAGCGCCAATGCTGGTATTAGATACAGTAGCCCGCAGTGGGAATTATCACACGATGGCAGCACATGGGCAAGGATTGCCACGGGCTCGGTGCCTCCAGTCAATGCACAATATATTACACTGGCCAACGACAGTACATTATCAAATGAGCGAGTATTAACTGCTGGCACCGGAATTAGTTTAACCGACGCAGGGGCAGGGTCCACAGTTACATTGGCCAACACAGGTGTCACAGCTTTGACAACCAGTAGTGGATTAAGTACAAACACCAGTGCAACAGGTTCAGTTTCTATTACCAACACCGGCGTCACTAGCTTTAACGGCAGTGCTGGTGCAATTACAAACTATGCGTTTGGTAATATTATAGTGTCAGGCCAATCAGATATTGTGGCAGATTCGGGCAGTGATACTCTTACATTAGTTGCTGGCAGCAATATTACATTGACCACCAACGCCACCACTGATACAGTTACCATTGCCGCAGGCAGCGCAATAACATATGGCATTAGCTCAGAAATAAATGGGGCAGGTGCCGCATTGCGTTTAACGGGAAGTAACTCCACCACAGACAATGTGGTGTTTGCCAGCGGTTCTGGTATTACCATTACTAGAACTGATGCCGATACAATTACCATTGCCACCAGCGGTAGTAGTGGTATCACTTCTGCCTACACCGCAATAAGCGATGGTTCAAACAATGCCGCAGCCGTCGGCACTGATACAATTAAATTTAGAGGCGGCACAGGTGTTACTGCAACAGTTGGCAGTAACGATGCTACCTGGGGCGACAATGTACAAATTAGCGTACAAGACGGCAGTACAACTCAAAAAGGTTTAATTCAATTATCCGATGAAGGTTCAAGCACCAGTACATCGTTGGCCGCCACGGCAAACTTGGCCAATACAAAGCTATCCAAGAGTGGCGGCACAGTAACCGGCGCAGTGACAATCAGCGACGCCACAGCCAGCACTACCGCCACCACTGGTGCATTAATTGTCACCGGCGGAGTAGGCGTGGGCGGCAATGCCTATGTGGGCGGCAACCTAGTGTTAACTGGTAACCTTACAGTCAACGGCACAACCACTACAATAAATGCAACCACTACCACAGTAGACGATCCGGTGTTTACCATCGGTGGGGACACTGCTCCTGTCAGTGATGACAACAAGGATCGTGGCATAGAATTTAGATATCACAACGGTACAGCAGCCAAAGTTGGATTCTTTGGTTATGATGACAGCACTGGTAGATTCTCTTTTATACCTGATGCAACAAACACCAGCGAAGTATTCAGTGGCACAGTCGGCGATGCAGAGTTTGGCACAGTTTATGCCAAGGCAACATCTGCACAATACGCTGACTTGGCAGAACGCTACGAAGCAGATGCATTCTATGAGCCGGGCACGGTATTAGTAGTCGGCGGAGAAAAAGAAGTTACAATATGTAGTTCAGTTGGTGACATTAAACTGGCCGGTGTGGTGTCTACCAAGCCTGCTTATCTTATGAACAATGGCGCAGGCAGCGACGTTACGCACCCAGCTATTGCATTAAAAGGTAGAGTACCAGTAAAAGTGTTTGGTGCTGTACACAAAGGTGATCTGTTGACTACCAGTGCCTATGCAGGTCATGCAGAACTAGCATCTGCAGAAACTTCACCAATGGCCATCATTGGTGTAGCACTGGGCACTAATGTAAGTGGTGCCGGTGTAATCGAAATAATGATCAAGTAAGACTATCAAGTATCTTAGATAAGCGATCAACTGTATCTTCTTCTTTGAGACTAGAATAAACCCCAGGGTGCATGGGCCTTGGAAATTTCTCTATCGGTACCCAACAATATCCGCAATGTTCTTCATTTAGTGTGGGAATGAATTCTTGCTCTACGATGTAGACATAGGTGTAAAATGCAAAATTACCGTCTTCGCTGACATAATGGTCCAGCGGTATGGGATTCAGTTTAAATTTTATACCAATTTCTTCCAGTGCTTCACGTTCTAAAGTTTGTATAGGAGTCTCGTCGAGTTCCTTCTTACCACCTACAATGCCCCAGTGATATCCCCAACGCTGGTTGCCTTGCCGCAGTAGAAACAGAAATCGTCGAGTAGATTTTGAATAAACAAATGCACCATGGCTGATTATGTTACTATTCGCCATTGGCCATCCTCGTACAGCCCTTCCCAGCTTCGCACCCAGTCTACGCCGTTCCATTTAAATTGTTGTCCGGTGCTGGCATTGGTTACATAGTTTAGTGCCTCAGTACCGGCCGCTCTAAAACTTACTACCCATCGTGTGCCGTTGTACTGAATGATGTCATATTTGTAGGCCACTAGGTCTTGACTGCCTGAGCCCTTCCACGCATCCGCACCATCGGTGTTCATCAAGTCGCCGATATCTTCTAACAGCATGTATCGTTGTCCGGTGGCCCTTACTGGTAGTCCGTGTCCGGGACCCTTTTTCAAAGGGTTTACAAAATTATTGACAGCCGCCAAGGTGTTGCTAGGTATGGTATCTGCATCAACAGTATATATTAATAAACTAGTGTCAGTGGCATCTCTTGCAACAGTTAATACCACTTCATCGGTAGTTAATCCTTGTTTTAAAAATATTCTCGATAGTCCGTCGTGAATGGAGCCAAAGCCGGCATTTAACGACCCCCAACTAATTGGATCACCGGGCCGAGCAACAACTGTGCCTTCTATGCCTTGATCATAAGCACCTAGTTCCTGAGACAGTAATTGTATCTTACCACCTATTACTAGAATATCATAATTTTGAGATAGTGTACCACTGCGTTTTTTGTAAACTATTTTCTCTGTCAACTCATTGCTAAGTTTGTTATCTTCTGTTCTTGACGGAGTATTTTCCACTACCAACGGAGACATCAACGAAGTTTCGCTGGCAATGTCAGCAAGAGTAGAGCCGCCATTAGAATCTGTTAAGTTAAAGTCTGCGTCAGTAAATCCTGCTTCGATTAAATCAGTCCTTAGTGAGCCACTGGCATCAAATAATTGTGTAATCACATTGGTAATAACACCCAGTTTTTTAACCTTAGCTGGAGTGCTTAACCATATGGGCATTTCGAATGTCAACGTGGCAACGTCTATAGTATCCTCTGGGCCTACTGGCACACTTCTACTGCTCCACATAACTTCTTCTAAGTTGATGTAACTCAATGAGCCCCAGTCTAGGTAATTGTCAGTGCTTTGTATCTCAAAGCTGGGATTAAACAGTACTAGAATTTGTTCTAGTAACTGCATCTTTTGGTCAGCGTTGGAACAATAGATGTCAGCTTTAACAGTGAGGTCGTAGGGCGCAGGCATCAAACGTTCAACTGTAAAACGGTCTCCAGGTTGATCGGTGTAATTGCCGTCAACATCTTTTTTACGCATTTGCACACTGACATTTTTAACAAAGTTAGGCTCTTGCATGCGTTCACGACTATACTTTAATGCAGTGATATAGCAAGCAATCTGCGGCACAGTGATTAATGTGTTACTGCTATTGTTGCGAAGAATGGCAGCCGCTTGTCTGCTGGGGTCTCCGTAGGTAGCTGGCACAACACGAAATACTTCAGCGCCTGCGTCGTCTCGGCCAAACTTAACTGGGAAGCCGCTCATGACACGAATAAACTGAGCAAGGAATCTGCGAATTTGACCGCTGTAAAAATATTGACTCATAGTTTAATCTGCCTGTGGTTTCAAAAGATCATTTAAGTTCTGTCGTTGTGTAACAGTTTCGCCACCGTCTGCAACGTGTGTGTTTGTGTTATTAACAAACGAACCTTTTAATGTTTGTCTTTCTGCATTATTAGTTAGCGTCACTCGTTGTTCGGTTTCATAATGTGACCACACAGAGCCAGTCCATCTAAACAATCTTGCTGGTAAAAAGTCTGTGCGTTTAAAGAAATTTCCCTTTGTTGGATTTGCCGGAAAACTAGTACCGAATCCCATGGGCGCCCCGTTGGGAGCAATGGCATCGCTGACCAAGTACCCTGCGGTATATCCTTGACCACGAGGTGTGCCATAAAGGGTAGTTTCCAATGCAGTGCCAGTGCCTGACCCAGCGCCAGTTGCTTCAAATGTAATGTCGCCGATTATGCCCTTTATAATGGTGCCAGCCGCTACTAACTGACTGGTGCTCACAGTGTAAGTTCCAATGCCACCAGTGCCAGTGCCCAGTGCAGTGACATATGTTCCTGCAACAATTTGATCTCCGGTTGTTAGTCCCGGGGTCAAGTATGTACCAACTCCGATGACTCCAGATGCCACAGAACTAACAGTTAACCTTGTGCCAGCAACTCCACTGCCATTATCTATTTTTCCAATCACGGATGCAGTGGCCTCTGCGCCTATTGATACGAAATTGGTAGTACCCAACGACACAATTTTATAAGTGTGACCTTTGACAAACGAACCAGCAACTGTTGGAGTACCGTCATTGTTGTCAATGACATTTGGTTGACCGGTGGAGGTAGTTGGATTAATCCAGAACATGCTGGTGTCATAGCCGCTTTTAGGCACGTCAACTTCGGCCTGTGCAACAACTGCATCGTTGACTTCTTTAACTTTATTGTAATTGCTGAGATGGTTAAACAAATCATCCGGATTAGACCCATTGCCAAGTATGCCTTTAAATTCTTGACTATCGACCAGCGGACCAACTTTGACTCTCCACACATGCGGAAACCAAGTGGGACTATAACCTTCACTAGATCTACTGGCATCTTGAATTACATAAAATCTTTTCAATGCCTTGGCCACATCATTCAATGCAAATGGATCTTTGAGATTGGGAAATTCAATGACATCACCACTCATCAAAGGGCGTCCAATACGTTCAACCATGTCGTTGATATGGAAGTTGACAAATATAGTGTCGTTGGCTAAAAATAATCCAAATTGGCTTAGATCGAAATCAACATCATTTTGATTGTATATTCCACGAAGCTCATATAAATCTTTGCTGTATTTTCTATCTCGATTTTCCAACAACAATAAATCTTGGATTCTAGATACACTGGCATCACCAGTTGGTTGAGCTGGACCTGTGCTGTCGGCTGGGTCAGTTTCTGCTCCCAAATATTTGTGGACAATGAGTCCGACACCGCCAACATAGAAGAATTCCCGGCTTTGGCGGTCGTGCCAGTAGTAATCTTTGCTATATTCTGGGCGCCAAAGGCTTAGTCGGGGCATAAGTATTCTCCAATATACTTATTTATTGGTTGACATGGTGACCCTAAGAGTATATAATAACGACATAGACAATATTTTTGGAGGTAATTCATATGGCACGAGCCCAAACTGCTCAGAGAAAAGTCCCTACTAACCAAGTGGGTATTAAACTAACGCAGATCAAATTGACTGCATTGGATATAAAATACAATGGCGACGAGCCAACATGGCCTGAGAATTTTGAGTTTGAAGAACCCGGACCCAAGTCAAACCGCACTTACAACATCGAAATCATGCGTGGATTGAACTGGCTCAACTATGCCGCAAATTCTGAGCAACGTGGCTTCCTTGAGGACTTCATCAAAGTCAAGCGTCCCGAGACAATCAAAGAAGACATGGCCCTGCTGAAGAAGGTGCCCGACAAGGTCATCAGTCGAACGTATGCACACATGGCTCGAATGAGTGTGCGTGGGTTCCCTTTCGCTGAACAAGACTTTGCTAAAATTTGGCAAGCGGTAGTGGACGCTTTTGAAAAAACTAAAAACGAACATGCGGCCAATGAAGCAACAGAAAAAGCCAAAGAGTTGGCCAAGGCTGTCAAAGCGGCCCAGCCCACTATCCAAGAACGTATTTTGACGCAGGCTCGCAGTTACATAGGTGACATCATTGACCCGGCAATTGATGAAATTGTCAGCACCGGAGCAACAACCATTCGGGCAAACCTTGCAGGGCAGGGTTTTGGTCAACCGCAATACAAACGTATTATTGAACTCATTACCCCGGAGTTCAACGAGTTCAAAGAAGCACTGCTAGTTAAACAAGACAAGTCACTCAAAGATGACAACAGCGAACAACTGCGTGAAGGTTATCAACACATGAGTATTAAAACACTCAAGACATTGATTGCGTTCCTTGATGAAATTTGTAGCACTGCACAAAAACAAATCATCCAAAAGAAAGCCAACACCGTTCGCAAAAAGAAGCCCACCGATGTCAACAAGGTTGTGGCCAAGTTTAAGAAGCTCATGGAATTCCCAGAGCTCAAACTCAAAGGCGCTAATCCTGCAGATTGCATTGGTGTAACAGATGTGTGGGTGTACAACAGCAAGACCAAGAAGCTGGGTGTGTATCGGGGACAATACACCGGGTGTGTGGGCATTAAGGGCAACAGCTGGGTTGGCTTTAGTGAAGCAACCAGCGTTCAAAAGACGCTAAGAAAGCCACTGACTCAGATGGCAGAATTTCAAACCCTGGGCAAGAACCAATTGAAGAAGTGGTTTGACAGCATCAAGAGTGTGGAGCATCGTATGAACGGACGTGGCAACGAATATACATTGATCATGCGAACTGTCTAAATTAGGTAAATACCATAACGAGGACATTTATGGCAGACCCAAGACAAGAAGTATATGACTATATCCGGTTGCGTCTCGGCGATGGCATGGTAGATGTTGAGCTTGATCCAGCGCACTACAACAGTGCCTTGGAACAAGCAATAGATGTGTACCGCCAACGTGGCGCAAACAGCACAGAAGAAAGTTATGCGTTCTTAGAATTGCAACCTGAAACTGTGGA
>Ga0114975_10000406_pt1 | contig 32444 bp, 36 predicted proteins | sample S_130626_EF_Meta_FD_87031 | JGI IMG/M metagenome (GOLD analysis project Ga0114975, IMG submission 87031) | Freshwater microbial communities from Lake Simoncouche, Canada to study carbon cycling - S_130626_EF_MetaG | ecosystem: Environmental > Aquatic > Freshwater > Lake | place: Lake...
AAGCTATCACAGCGTCTGACACTGTTAACTATTCAGTGGTCGGCGGCGCAATGCCGTCTGGTCTGTTTTTGAATAGTGTGACAGGTGTGCTATCGGGTGTTCCGCTTGTTGATAACCCAGTGGCCAATGTACCTATTTTTATTTTTACATTTACCTTACGTGCCACCAGCAGTACCGGCGATTATGCTGACAAAATCTTCAAGCTACCAATTGTATTCAATAACCTGTTTATTCCGGCAAATCCGAGCCAAACCAGAATTCGTTTTTCCAGCGACAAATTTCAATACCAAATCAATCGCGGCACAGTCGACACTGCCACCAACACTTACTGGCGCTTGGAATTTGGAGAACTTCCGCCCAATCTTGTGTTATATCAAAATGGTACCTTTGAAGGTGTTGCTCCTAATGCCGCAGTGCCATTGGCCAGAGAACAATTTGTAAATAGAACTGCACCTGCGCTGGCACAGTTAAACCAAGCATCGTGGGATTCGTGGTTAGCAGGGTTTTTGAGTACACCGCACGAATTTGACTATCAGTTTGTGTTGCGTTTAGGCAACAGCACAGGCGCCACACAACTTTCTGTCACTGTCAGAATCCTGTATGTAAAGATACCGGCCATGGCTGCTTGGTTTGTGACCAATGCCAATTATGTCACCTACGATCCCAACCGATACTATACTTTTGTTTCGGTATCCGATAGTGATTATATCAATTGGGAGACTCCAGCAGATTTTGGATCAGTATCCAATGGTTCCATTAGCGATTTGTCGGTGGTTGCCACTAGCAACTTAAAGAAACAAATATTCTACGCAATCAAACCCTACTTCACAAGTACCTTACCACAACAATTGGTACTGTTAGACAACGGGTTGATCTCAGGGCGTATAGCATTTAAATGTTATCAAGACGATCCTGTCAATCTTCCAGTCAATGACGATTATTATTTTACAGTACGTGCAATTAATTCTGACCGCTTTACTTATGTTGAGCGCACCTTTAAATTGCATGTAGACCGTGTGAACACTGTGCCATATCACAATATCTGGATCAGGTCGTTTCCTACCATCACTGAGAGACAAAATTTAAACAAGATACTGGACAACGAAATAATATTCCCCAGTAGGTTGCTGTACAGAAATCCTGATCCGTGGTTTAGCAAAACAAAGCATCTGAGATTTTTGTTTGCGCCTGGGTTAAATGATTCCACCATGGAAGAATATAACACAGCATTGGAAAACAATCACTATAACAAAACATTGCTATTCGGTGATGTACAAACTGCAGTCTGCTACGATGAACATCTTAGAATACGATACGAAGTTGTTTATTTGCCTGTGATTGATAGATTGTCTACCATTGAACCAGGAACTCACAGCACAGTGGGTTTGCCAGATGTGATAGATCTAAGATCACAAATAAAGAATTACTATTTCAAAGATGGTCAACCCTATTACATCTTTAAACCCAACGGATTAGAAAACATGCACCATAGATTGGCAACAAGCATTGGGTTTTACAACCAAGGAATTATTCCAACTTGGATGACCAGTGTACAACCTATACCAGAAAAATTGGGACAATTCTATTCTCCTCCTGGATTTATACATGCTGTGGTCCTGGCTTATACCATACCTGGAGGCAGCGGAGTTGTTGCTTTCCGTCTCAAACGGGCAGGCGTTAACTTTAACAATTTTAAATTTGAATTTGATCGTTACGAACTAGACAAGAAATTGAGTGAAGACTTTAGTGAGCCACCCAGCGACCTTGAAGAAGCCACATCATTTGACAATGACATAACCACATTTGAAAACGGTACTACTAAATTTAACTACGGTACTGACTATATTCTCGGACTTACAGGAACTGGTCCATATGTTGGGAATAAATATCTGAAGTTCCCCAAAACTGGAGCATTTACATAATGGCAAGTAGAATAGATAACACAAGGATCAACGCAGGTTTTCCTGTTGCTGGACAAAATAATGATAGTCAAGGCTTCAGAGATAATTTTGCAAATATCAAGCTGGGACTGGGCACAGCAAATAGTGAAATAACCGAACTACAAAATAGTAGCGTGTTAAAAAGCCCTGTGGGCGGCGGCACCACAATTGACAACGATCTTAATTGGACTCCTATCAGGAGAGCACAGCTCACAGCACCCAGTCATACCTATACCGATCTTGACGCAGTATCGGGCATAACAGAAATTGATTACTTGATGGGCAGTTTCCAACGCATGCGCCTGAACAATAATATTATTCTAAACATGAGCAACTTTCCTCCACTGGGGCAAGCGGGCAGAGTGGTGCTTTGGTTTAGCGTTACAAATTCAACCTACAAAGTTTTATTACCTGAAAATGTAGCGTACGGAGTTGACAGGAATACACAAATTATCAATAAAGAAATTGTATTCCCTGATGTGGGTGACTACCTGGTAGAAGTTGCATCAGTTGACGGCGGTATTACCTATTGGCTAATAGACTTTGCGAACCTTGGCGGCTCAGGTGGCAGTGGCGGCTCAGGTGACGGCAATGGTTTTACAGGTTCAAGAGGTGCAACTGGTGTTGCCGGAGCAACTGGTCCCACAGGACAATTTGGCGGTGTCACTTTAGCATATAAATTTAAAAGTATTATTGCAGATGCAGATCCAGGAAATGGATTCTTGTCTTTTGACAGCACCGATCTTGCTTCAGCCACACGTTTATACATTGACAAACAAGATACCAATGGCGACAGCGTGGAAGGTTACTTGCAAACAATTGATGATAGTACCAGCACCCTTAAAGGTCACTTCAAGATCAGTAACAGACTCAACGCAGATGATTTCACAATTTTCAGTATCAACTCCTTGGTTGATGTGGCCGGTAATACTGGCTACTTCAAGGTATCATGCAATTACCTAAGCGGCTCTACATCTTACAGCAGCTTGGAAGATGTTATTATCACCTTTGCAAGAACTGGTGACATAGGCGCAACAGGTGCACGAGGTTACACTGGCAGTCGCGGACAGTCTGGTGCATTTGCTGCCTATGGTGCAACAGGTGCTACAGGTATTCCTGGACCGCAGGGTGCCAGTGGATTTGGAGCCACAGGCGCACAAGGTGTGCCAGGTCCGCAAGGAGATACTGGTTATGTTGGTAGTGAAGGCAATCGTGGTTATACCGGCAGTGCCGGACCACAGGGCATAGATGGGCAATATGCCGGTGTTGGTTACACAGGATCGCTGGGTGCTTCAGGACCATTAGGGTACACAGGCAGTCGTGGTCTTCCGGGTGTGGCTATCTATGCTGGTGCTACAGGGCCAACAGGAACACGTGGTGCCACCGGTCCAATTGGTGCCACTGGTATGAGTGGCGCAACAGGTAGTGCAGGCATTGGGGTATGGACTGACTTTGATTTGGGCGTTGACAGTCCGATACCCACAACTTACAGTAGACCAAACATAACTGCATTTAATGCCTACAACAGTACCGATTTTCCGGGACCATTTTTTGTTGGTTTAAGTATCAATGCTCAGAATGCTGCCGCACAACTTGCAATGAATTGGAACAGCGAAGAAGATCCACCAAAAGGTTTATACTTTAGAGCCAACGACGACACCGGTGATGTGTATGCATGGAGTCCGTGGAAAAGAGTTTTAATCGACAACGGACTGATTACGCCCAGTGCAGGACCGGGCACTGATGCTGGAATTAAATTTCCAAATGACCCTGCCGGTGGCAGCGGCGACACTGCTTGGATTAGATACTATGCATACTCTGGCGAAAAGACCACACTTGAAATAGGAGTATCAAATGATGGTATCAACCCCACATCACAAGACAGCATCAACTTGGTGTCGCCCAGCGGTGTTGGCATTAACAAACAGGAGCCTTCGTACACGTTAGATGTCACAGGTGACATACATGCGTCCGGAGATATTATTGCATTCAGTGATGCCACACTAAAAACCAATGTCAAAACCATCGAGGACCCATTGGAGCTGATAGCAAAACTACGTGGTGTCTACTATGACAAGATTGATACAGGGCAAACAGGCACAGGTGTTATTGCTCAAGAAGCCGAAGCAGTGATGCCCATGTTGGTTAAAACAAACGCCGAAGGTCTCAAGAGTGTTAACTATGGAAACTTTGCTGGATTGTTCATTGAAAGTATCAAGGCATTACAAAATACTGTGGACGAACTCAAAGCGGAAGTTGCTAGACTAAAAGGCAAAGAATGACCTTGCCCACAACCGGCAACTTATCTATGGCACAAATTGCCAACGGAGCAGACCTGTCCACCAGAGTGCCTGTCAGCTTGGGTAGTCAAGCAATACGTAATGTTGCCAGAAATTTTGTTGCCGATGCAAGAATATCATACTCTGACTTACAAGGCAAATCAAAATTTACATTTACCAATGGTAGTTTTAGCGATGGTGTTGTAACTTCTATCAGTCCCACTTTGTCACAAGTACCAGGATGGCTTATATACCTAGAACAGGTTAAAATGAATGACCTGAGTACCATAGCCGGTTTTCCTACTCCCACACGTGACAGTTCGCCCGGCTATACCAGTTACAAATATGAAGCCGTTTACGAAACTGATTTACCACCGGGCGAGTGTGCACCAGCACAATCGTTGAAGTTGGTTGACTTGGGTATCACAAGTACACCCGGTGTTGTGCACGGGCCTTATGTTGTGTCCGAATTACCAATTGCATTAGAAGAAGGTGACGAAGTTGGTTTTTGGTGGAAGGCAGAACAATGCACAGACTCCTACAATATTGTTGCATATCTTGTCAATGTCAACTCCGGTGCAATCATTGAACTAATAGACCAGTCTGGCGCAAGCAGTACTGCTACTGCACCTTGGACCAAGGTAACTCGGGTTATCACTGATACAGAAGCATCAGCCAATTGGCAAATTGCCGATTACAAGTTTGTGTTTGTGAGTGGTAGTCGCGACCATGCTGGAGCACAATGGGCCGGATCCAGTGTATACATTACCCAAATTAAAGTAAAGAAATGGGTTGAAAGTCTTTAAATAGATTTGACTTTAACCAAACTATCGTGTAAAATCTTTAGGACAACAAGGAGATCTATTATGTCAACAATCACACAAATCAAAGAAGCAGTAGAAGCATGGTCCAAAGAAGACGAAAAGTTCGAAGGTGGTAATAGTGCCGCTGGAACTCGTGCTCGCAAAGCCCTAGCAGAATTAGGCAAGCTGGTCAAGGCTCGCCGCAATGAAATCACTGCTGAGAAAAATGCCCGCAAAGAAGCCAGTGGCAAATAAGGAAAATTGATATGCATCCATTGTCCCCAGACCTGAGTAAATTACCAACTGAAGAAATAACTAACAAGTACAACGAACTTGTTAAAAGAATGCTACAGGCTCAACGAATGGGCAATGGCAGTTTAATTAACCAAGTTGGTATGCTATTAGAAGATTATCGTGTAGAATTGTCCAAGCGTCAGCAAAAGATTCTAGACGATGCTAATAAAAATGCCAACTTTAAAAACATAATTGATATCAACTAATGACTTATGATCAATTTGGACAGATGCATGTTACACAGGACAACCTGTTTAACATGCTGTACGAATATCCCGAATTGGACTTGAAGCAATTTCAAGTGGATGACCCTGACACATACAATCACAGTGTGCAGACAACTCATTGTGATTTTCCCCTGCTACAACAATATCGCAAGTTGGATATTGATGTGGGCGCATTTGACAAACAAAATCAAGACTCTTGGTTCATGCCAGATGAATACCGGAACATGGATATTGCCAAATGGGTACTAGAACAATGCCAAACACAGGCAGAGTTGCAACGCACAGGTACAGAGCTTTTGTTATTCCAAGAGAAAAATCTGTTCTCTTTACTGTGCTATCTTAAATATCTAGTAGACACCATGCGCAAGAACCGGGTGCTCTGGGGAGTAGGTCGTGGCAGTAGTGTAGCAAGTTATGTGCTTTATCTAATAGGCGTACACAAAGTTGATTCTTTATATTACGATTTACCTATAGATGAATTTTTAAAGGAAGACAAATGAAAAAAACATATCGAAGTGCTCTAGGAAAATCAGTTGACATTGATCAACTGCGTTTGAGCAACGAAGAAATTATTGCAGTTGGCAATATGAAAGTTAATGCCCGTGGTGACGAGTTAGGCCCAGGCGGTGAAGTTTTACGAACACGTAATCAAGTCATGAACGATTACTATCGTTTGAATACTCCAACTGTGGTTCCATCCAAGCCCAATGTTGTTGCTGAACCCGATGTATTCCCATCAGACGAACCTGCCGCACCCGGAGGCCTACGTGGTAGCTTGGCTGATTCTATTGCAAAGTCAGGAAATACTTAATATGACAATTGAAAATCCGTTTGATCAAAAGCGCAAGTTCAAGTTCAAAAACAAGATCGATAAAATCAAACCCTTAGGCGATTCTATAATTGTCACGGATATGAATTTCCAAGAACGCATTACCAGCGGCGGAATTATTTTATTAAATGACGATGGTAGAAGTGCCGGCATTCGTCCACGTTGGTGCAGGGTATATGCCACGGGCCCAGATCAAATCGATGTGGCTGTTGGCGACTGGATCTATGTAGCACACGGACGTTGGAGCCGTGGTATCGAAATTGAAGATGCCGAAGGCGACCGTACAATACGAAAAGTTGATCCAGCTGAGATATTATTAGTTTCGGATCATTTACCTGTGGACGACACGCTCAGTGATGCAGTACTGGCTGAACAAAAAACTCGTTGACTTTAATCATCAATCTGTGCTAATATTACAGTATTACACAATTTCAAGGACACAAACACATGTCGGTAACTCAGCTTTGGGTAGAAAAGTATAGACCCAACACAATCGATGGATATGTATTCACAGATCCAAACACCCGTGAACAAGTGGAATACTGGATCAAGGATCAAAGTATTCCGCATTTGTTATTTCACGGACCAGCAGGCACTGGTAAAACAACATTGTCTAAACTGTTAATCCACAACCTGGGTGTTGAGGAATCAGATGTCATGTATGCCAATGGCAGTAAAGAAGGTCGTAAGATTGATTGGGTGGACAAACTGATTGGCTTTTGTCAAACCATGCCATTTGGTCCATTCAAGATTGTGCTCATTGACGAAGCTGACTATTTGAATAAAGATTCAGTACAGCCTGCAATGCGTAACTTGATGGAAGACTATGCATCGCATGTTAGGTTTATCCTAACATGCAATTATCCAACCAAGATTATCCCACCATTGAAGTCTCGCTGTCACGAAATTCATATTGCAAAGACAGACCCAACTGAATTTACTGCTAGAGCTGCCACAGTTCTAGTAGAAGAGAACGTGGACTTTGATCTAGACACCCTGGACAGTTATGTGAAAGCAACATACCCAGATCTGCGCAAATGTTTAAACCTGTTACAAACTAACAGTGTGACAGGCAAACTGAATCAGCCTAGAGAAACTGGCGGTGTAGCAGGCGACTTTAGACTGGATGCTGTGAATTTGATCAAGGCAGGACGACTACGCCAAGCCAGAGAACTAATTTGCAGTCAAGTGGTACCCGAAGAGATGGAAGACGTATTTCGTTGGATGTACGATAACTTGGATCTTTGGAGTACCACAGAAGAAGGTCAAGACGAAGCAATTGTGACCATACGCAGAGGTCTAGTCAACAACGTAAGTTGTGCTGACCCAGAGATCAACCTAAGTGCAACATTAACAGAACTCATTTCAATTAACCGGTAATATTATGTCAACTAATAAATCTATTTTCCTAGTAGCCTACTACTTTATGCGCCCACAGGCCAAGGCTCGAACACAAGTTAAAGGTTGGATGCAGACTGAGAAGAACATGCAATTTGACGAACAGGTGGCAGTCACTAGACGTCTTAAAACCTCAGATCAGACCACTGCCAAAGTTATCTTGGATCTAAGCAAAAAATCTGTAGTGCGTAACGGCTGGGGTTCCACAGAAGCGTTTGATGAACTGTTCAAATACTTTCATGCCAGTTACCCAAAGTACACAACAGAAGTCATGGCCACCTTGGATCCTGCATACCTGGAACGAATCAATGCAGAAATGGCACCGCCTGCTGAAACAGTCGAGTCGCCCGAATCAACCAATACCAGTATCAGCAGTACGTCGGGCTCTAGTATTAGTAGTGCTGTCTAATAAATACTTGCATGAATCCATTACTTAAAAAGTTATACAAGCAAAAAAAGACTAGAGTCAGAGACCCTAATGCTCCACCACCTCCTACGTTGTTGGGACAGGTCAAAGAGCTACGTTTGACCAAAGAGACCATGGATTCGCAAGCGGCAGAACTGCAAGTTCTGCGTCAACGTTTAGAACATTTAGAAATGAAGAATAGACGTTTAGAAAATTCTATAGAATCAATCAGAGAGTTTGTTATCAGCAGACGCAATCAATAAACACACATCATGAAAAACAAAGTTATTTTAACTGACTGCGACGGAGTACTCACAGATTGGGAATATGCATTTGACATCTGGATGCAACAACACGGATTCAACAAGGTTGAAGGTGGCAACCTAAAATACAATATTGGTAAGCAATACGGTATTGAATACGAACAAGGTAAAAAGCTAATCAAAATCTTCAACGAAAGTGCCGCAATTGGTTTTTTACCTGCACTCAGAGACAGCATGTACTATGTGAAACGGTTGCATGAGGAATGTGGTTATGTGTTCCATTGCATCACTAGTCTAAGCATGGATGAGAATGCACAAGAACTACGCAGAATGAATCTACGTAAACTGTTTGGTAAAACTGCATTTGAAAAGTTTGTGTTCTTGGACACCGGCGCAGACAAGGTGGAAGCACTGGCACCTTACACAGACACAGGTTGCTACTGGGTTGAAGACAAGGTTGATAACGCCAATGCTGGTGCAAATATCGGTCTTCGATCCTTGCTCATGATGCATGGTCACAACATGGACCATGTGAGTTACAGATATCAAATGGTAAAAAATTGGCAAGATATCTATAATATTGTTACAAAAACGGGCTAATTTCAATTGACCTGTATCCTTTAGTGTGTTACACTATGCTTGTCTTGTTTAAGTTATGAGACATTCATTCACTTTTAAAGGAAAATTTATGACAACTTCAGTACAGACCCGCGTGGTCAATCGCGGTGCAAACCCTTTCGCACCTATTATTATTCAACAAAACGTCAACATGACTCCTCAAGGGACGTCCAGCATCTATGAACCGCTGACGACTCGTGGCGCACGAGCTCATACCAACTCTCATGTGCAACAAGCACTGCACAATCTTCGCATTCGACTTGGCGGACAAAAGTACACTCATAAACATTTTGGTGAGTTGCTCTGGGCACGTCTCAGTGACCTAGACCTCAACATTGAAATTCAGCGTGACGAAGATGCTGAACATCAGGCCAACGTGCTTGAACGTTTTGATCCTCGCATTGCCATGCCAGTGATGGCCACTCGTCTCAAGAACGGACGATACAGCGTGTGGGAGGGTCAACAAACATCCTGTCTGTATTACCATCTCTACGCTGCCGGTTTGATCGACGGCGATTTCTTGGTACAGGTCAAAGCGTTTGACGAGGACATGACAGTACCCGGCACAGACCTCCAAGGCGAAGCCGTAGGCAACTATGGGTTCCGTCAGATCAACGGTGGCGGTCGTAAAGGCATCGATGCCTTCCACTTGCATCGTAGCCGTGTCAATGGTGTTCGTTTGTACGACAGTAACTTTGACGAAGACCTGCAGAGTGAAGAAATTCAATGCACTATGGAAAAGAACAACATGTTCCCAGCCAAGGCCTCTGATGCACGAGGGCAGTTAGCTATCCCAGGTATGGTTACATACATTCACGGTTTGAATACTATTGCTGGACACGGCACAGAAATGAAACTGTTTAAAAAGACCATCGAAGACCTGGACTGGGCACTGGCTTGGCACAACAAATACTATCCTGCTGAGAAGGGTGTAGATGGCGGTTTTATTCTTGCGTTTGGTCGACTATCTCATGCGTCGCGCACTGCTAAAATACCAGTGAAACTGGATGCCACAGTCGAAGCAGACCTGTATCGACTGTTCCAGACACAATACGGTTCCCCCAAGTCCTTTCACAAGGACTGCAAGCAACGTTTGCAAGACTTTCAAAAAGCCAACGACTTGGTAAGTTCATGGAGCGATAGTTGTTTGACTCCAATCTTGGTCATGGACTATTACAATCCTGCTAAGTTTGCTGGCAAATTGAACTTGCCGCAAGTGCCTGATATCAACAAATACGCAGGTTATTAAAATGAGAACGCCAAAGGTATATTACTTTTATCTTTGGCGTCATCGTTTTGTCGATGATGCCACAGATCAAATTATTGCTCGCACATGTTTTGGAATCACTAGAGACCCAACTGATCGAATTCATGGGTACGAAGGCCATGTTGGACATGTTGTTAAGTTTGCAAAACTATGGACAGGTTCAGAACGTCTTATCCGTGAACTCGAAGCCCGCATCAAAACTGACTTCTTTCAATATACTGTAGTTGGTACAGACGGATTCCGTTACGAATGGATCAACGAATCAATAGAGTTCAAATCTATTGTAAAATGGGTCGATTGGGAAATTGAAAATACGTTCATTGGTATTACTCTAGTAGATGAAACCTCGTTGAGTTATACCGTGTGATCTAGTCACACTATAAGACAAACGGGCAACTAGTGCCCGTTTTCTTTTGAGTTAATCTTCTCCGTATAGTTTAAGTACCTCCGCAACCACTGGATGCCGTTGTATATCTTTTCTTGCAAAGTTTACATTGGCTATACTTGAACTTCCGGTCTTTGTCAGACGCTCAATGAAATCTCTCAGACCATTGTCAGAGTTGAACTTTCTGTCCATCTGATTCAAGTCACCGGTTACTACCAACTTAGACCCTTCGGCGAGGCGTGTGAGTACCATCTTCATCTGGTTAGTTGTCGCATTTTGTGCTTCGTCGAACACAATAAAACTGCGTTTAAAGTTACGTCCTCTCATGTATGCTAGGGGAGATATCTCTATTTTTTGTTCAGCTAGCATATATGCGATTTCTTTTTGGGTGTAGTATTCACCGATCACATCCATAATAGGCCGGGTCCACGGCTCCATTTTGGCATTTAAGTCACCGGGTAAAAAACCATGCGATTCTTCTTCAACGCCCACGGCAGGTCTGGTTATAATTATCTTACTGATCTGACCTTCTTTGTAGGCTTTGATAGCTGCCATGACAGCTAGCATGGTTTTACCAGTTCCGGCAGGCCCGGTGGCAAAAATTATTAATTTTTTAGGGTTTGTTAATAAGTCGATATATTCTTCCTGTTTTAAAGTTTTAGGTAGCAACGCTATGGGTTTCTTGATTTGAACTAAGTGGTTAATTCCTACTACATTATCCACTTCATTGAAGTTCTGAGCACGACGGCCCGTTTGAGGTTTACGTTTAGCTGACAAATGATTTCTCCTAAAGTTTAGTATCATTGCTGTTATCCGACAAAATGTGCATCATGCACAAAGATATTTAAGAACCCAATTGGCCCGGTTCTACTAGTACATTAATATTTTTTTACAGGGCTAAGTATACTTTTGACTGGAATGTCAGGAGCACACTTATTAGTTTGGTAAATATAATATACGGCTTTGAGTAGCAAAAAACTACTAAATAAGCATAACCGAAAGCAGATATGTCCCAGAACGTTAAAGATATTATAGACAACACCAAAAACATCTATATGACTAACAGCTCATTAGAAAGTCTCATGGACTTTGAGCGTGTGCTTGATGAACTAGATACATACGTTTTTGCTAACTGGACCAAGGGCGAACTAGTTGAAGGCCCTGTATACGAAAAATACTTTGTTTCTTGCACCTTTATGTGGCCTTACAAGCTCATGCCCGACCCACGTGGAGGCGAACGCTTGCTAGACTACAAGTGTGAAATAAGTTACAAACGTGATGTGTTGGCTTATCCAGTGGATGTAAAAGATTATAATGATTTTAAACCAGGAACCAAAGTTCCTAAAATGGCCAAGAAGCCAGTTTGGTTGGTAACCATTACCATGCCCAAACAGTTGATGCAAGACATTCACCAGGGCAGTATCGAGCTAGAAGCAGAGACCATTGACATTGAAGATATTGAACAAGCCTATGAAGTAGGCCTGGAAGATGATGTCTATAAAAACCAAGATGAGCAAAATGAACAACAGCAACAACAGCAACAACCCCCTATTCAGCAACCCTTTCAGCAAGCTCCTGCGTTCTAAGCTGAAAGAAGGCCTTGAGCAGGGTGATCTAGAAAGACTAGTATCATCCAAGATCTCCATTGACGAATATAAAAGTAAAATGGGCAGCGATGAGGAAATTGTTGTTGTTAGTTTTACACTACAAGGCAAGGAGCCGGCATTGGACTTGGTGAACTTTGTTGAAAAAAGTTACGAGTGGGTAGCTGATGCTGATGTCAGCTCCGGTGAAATATTTGATGGCTCTTACATTGTGTTTGTTGAAATTGAACGCACACCCGAGATTGCTGAACAGATTGTGGAACTGCTCACTGACCTTGAAAGATTGACCGAGCATGAAATCACAGACTGGGAAATTGAGTATGCCAAGACTAAACAAAAAATCAACCCAGATGTTGAGTCATTGAAGTCCGCTATTCCAGGAACCCCACATGATTATCGTACCATTGTCAAACGTCAAAGCAACGAGATCGACCAATTGAAAACAGCCGCCGGTGTAAAAGTTGACACTGTTGCACCAAAGAATGATTTTACAGAAAGTATAAGGATAATGGCCGGTATACGTTAACCCAAATTCAACAACGTTAGGATCAATCAACAATGAGTCAAATTACATGGATGCTAGGACTTTTACCAGACTGGATCTGGAGCCTGCTATTGGCGGCAGGTGTTACAGCATTGTTGGCCGCTTGGGCATTCAAGTTGATACCATTTGTTAAACAGTATACACTGCCTATACAAGTTGCAGGAACTGTGGCTACTATAGTTAGTGTTTGGTTCTTGGGAGCCGCAGCCAATGAAGAAAAATGGCAGGCTCGTGTCAAAGAAGTCGAAGCCAAAATAGCTGCCGCCGAACTCAAAAGCAAAGAAAAGAATATAGAAATACAAACCCGGGTTGTTAAGCAAACACAGGTTATCAAAGAACGCGGCGAAGACATTATCAAGTACATAGACAGAGAAGTGGTCAAATACGACAACACCTGCCCTGTTCCAAAAGAAGTTATCAAGGCACTGAATGATGCCGCAGGGGTGCCTAAGAAATGAAAAGAACTATTGCCGCATTGTTTGTGATGTTGACTTTGACAGCCTGCACTACCCCTGTACCATTGGTACCACGGTTTCCAGACGTTCCCGAGAAACTCACAGAAGCATGCCCTGCATTAAAGTTAATCGACGGTGAAACTACAACCTTGAGTGCGTTGACTAAAATAGCTACAGAAAACTACACCACATACTATCAATGTGCGGCCAAATTGGATGCATGGAAAAAATGGTATGACGAACAAAAGAAAATCTTCGATGACCTCGATGGTTGGTAAAATATAATAAGAAGGAAACACAATGTCAAATTTTATTTTAAGTCAAGAACAATTAGCACAATTGATTCCGGGTAACCCATATTTAGATTACTGGTATCATGCCCTAGAGCAATGTTTGCCTGACTACGATATCAATACCCCACCACGTGTGGCAGCATTTGTTGCACAATGTGCACATGAGTCAGGTAACTTTAAGTTCTTGAAAGAAAACTTAAACTACAAAGCGGAAAGCCTATGCCGAGTATGGCCACGTTACTTTAATGCTGGCAATGCCGCACAGTATGCTCACAAGCAAGAAATGATTGCCAATCGTGCCTACGCAGGACGCATGGGCAACGGTCCTGAGGAAAGCGGTGATGGTTGGAGTTTCTGTGGACGCGGTCTTATTCAATTGACTGGTCGCAATAACTATCAAGCATTTGCTGATAGCATTGAAACACCCATTGAAGAAATTCCAGCTTATCTGGCAACGTTTGAAGGTGCTGTACAAAGTGCCTGCTGGTTCTGGGAAAGCAACAACTTGAACAAATGGGCCGATACTGGTGACATTGTTACACTGACCAAGAAGATCAATGGCGGTACATTGGGTTTGGCAGACAGACAAAAACACTACGATCATGCGCTACATGTTTTGGGCGCACATTAAAATAAATATTTGAAAGTATCACCAAATGAGAGCCAGGGAATTTACTACCGAAGCACATCATTATCGAATGATTACACAACCAATGGGTACTTGGACTGTGCATATGGATAGCCATGCATTTGTTACTGTTGTAGATCGCGGCATTAAACTTGCTGATGTAGTTAATATACTCACCTTTGCTTGCTTACGTGTACCCGAACTCAAGACCATACCACTAGGCAAAGGTGCGTATTTTCAAGACACAAACACCTTGATATCTTTGTATCTCAAACGTTCAGATCATTATCCTAATGAAATTACCCTGGAGACTGTGTTATCGCCAAACATGCGCCCTACACCCCCGCTGTTTCGTAGAGCAGTGCCGTCGCATAACATAAAAGAGCCAAAACATGTTACTTCAGGACAACAAGCAATGCGACAAAAAATACAGTCTGTGGGCCGTGATGCAGTGAGCCAAGACGTAGAAAGCATGATGCCAGCATTTAATGCAAAAACTAACGCTTTAGGAATTCCACAGAATAGGGAAGAGCGTAGAGCACTTGACAAGTATTTGCAAAAAAACAAAAAAAATAAAAGGAGTCCGTAAATGAGTAAAATTGCGAAACGTATACAAGCCCGTGTAATGGCTGTGTTTAAAAAGGATCAATAAGATGGCAGAAGAAAAGAAACCACTATCACGTAGCGAACGTGAAGCCTTGATTAAAGACAAAGCAGGATTAGTTATCGTGTTTATGGCGCTGTTCTTGGCAGCCAACACATACTTGGCCAACAGTTTTTCAAGCACAGCGCAAACCAATCTGTTGCAGGCCAGCAACACATATGGCTTTTATCAATCCAAGTCAATCAAGCAAACTCTGGCTGAAGGGCAACTAGAAGAAGCCAAGAAGGGCACCGACAAGGCACGTATTGAAAAGCTAGAAGCCAAGATTGCTCGTTACGAAAGCGAACCTGCCACAGGCGAAGGCAAGAAAGAACTTTTGGCCAAGGCACGAGCACAAGAAGCCGCACGTGAAGAAGCCAGAGCACATGGTCCATGGTTAACTTTCTCAGGCATGTTATTTCAACTTGCCATTGTGCTGTTGTCAGCCAGTATACTAGCAGTAAACAACAAGATGTACAAGGCCAGCTTGGGTGTTGGAGCACTAGGACTAGTACTAATGGCCCAGGGCTATTGGTTGTGGATTTAATAACAAGGAATTATCATGGCAGAAAAAATGAGTGAGAGTGAAAAGAAAAAAGAAGATTGGATGAACTCCAAATGGCGTCCAATGATGGGGTGGAGTTACATGTTGACATGTATTGCAGATTTTGTTATATTTCCAGTGTTATGGAGTGTATTGCAATCTATCAGCAAGGGGCAAGTTAATATGCAATGGCAACCTATCACCTTGCAAGGTGCAGGTCTATATCACATTGCCATGGGTGCTGTTCTTGGTATTGCCGCTTACGGTCGTACTCAAGAAAAATTAGGTGGTGCAAACAACGGTGGCATTGCATTACCACCAAATGCAGGAACTACATATATTCCACCTAATAGCAATACACAAACTAATATTAATTTAGGTAACCCAACGCCAGTCACAAACAACAATAACTTTGGTGGCGGCGGCTTTGGTGGCCCGGCACCCGGTTCAGGCTTTGGTGGCAATAGCGGATTCAGCAGTAACAGCGGATTTGGTGGTAACAGCGGATTTGGTGGACCATCACAAGTTGTAACAGGTTTTGGCGGTAAGCCAGGTCCAATGCAACCACCAGATCCAGTAATTTAAGGAACAAAAATGAAAAACATATTCAAGATAGCCATATTGGCAGTGCTAGTAGGATCAGTAAGCGGATGCAGTAGCGTTGGTACTATGATACCAAAGTTTGGTAATAATAAAGACTACGAAGCGTATGCCCGTGCTCAAGTTGAAATACAAAAAGCAAATACAGCCGCGGACACTGCCAGGTACCAAGCTCTTGCTGATGTTGCCAAGAGTGGCACCGAATCAGCCAAGGCTGCAGCCATTATGGGTCTAAGTCAGCCTGCACCGCACCCAACGGCAATCAAGCCGCCACAATAATTAAAAGGAGACACTTATGAAATTATTAATGAGTTTAATTGTTAGTTTAGGATTACTTGGCGTAGTCACACCAGTACTTGCTTCGGCAGAAATCAAAGAAGTATGTCACGACAAGACTGGCAAAGATGGCAAGCCTGTTATGAAGGACGGAAAAGCTGTGCAAGAATGCAAAAAGATCAAGGTTCACAAAAAATTAGAAGGTACGGAAATTCCGCCTGCTAAGAAATAAAATCTCTTGACAAAACCAAAAAGGTATAGTATTATGTGCTGTACCTTTTTCTATTTCTACATTATAAACATATGAAAGACTATTTTAACACTTTAGGAGTCGCAGCCGATGCCAGCGACGAAGACATCAAGAAGGCTTATAAAAGATTGGCCATGAAGCATCATCCTGATCGTGGAGGCGATCAAAATAAATTTCAAGAAATCCAGGAAGCATACTCAACCCTGTCAGAGCCTCAAAAACGCCAACAGTGGGAACAACAACGCCATTTCGGCGGCGCACACAATCAAGACGGCTTCAACTTTAACTTTGGTTTTGGACAAGATATCAATGATATCATACGCCAATTCCATGGTGGCAGTCCGTTTGGTGGCTTTAGACAGCAGCCTGCGAGAAATCGAGATCTAAGAATAGGAATTGAAATTGATCTTGTTTCCACTCTAGACGAACAAACGCATCATATCAATGTACAAAACAAAACTGTGGAAATTAAAATACCACGTGGTGTACAGACCGGCATGCAAATGCGTTATGCAGGCCACGGTGATCAGTCTGTTCCTAATGCTCCCGCAGGCGACTTGTACGTTGACTTTAGAATACGTCAACCAGCAGAGTTCCGCATCACAGGTATCAATCTATCCAAAACGGTTACATTAAATTGTATAGATGCTATACTAGGTACTAAGCTATTTGTTACAGGACTAGATGGAAAGCAATTTGAAATTACCATACCGCCAGCTACCCAACACGATAATAAATTCAGAATTGGCGGGCAAGGGCTATGGGATATCAATCAACCTGTTAGAGGTGACTTGTTGATACAAGTTTCATTGCAGGTACCTGCTGCCCCAACACCTGAACAACTTGAGCGTTTACAACAACTTAAATCTTAATTAAAGGAATACATGTCATCAATGAAACCCAATACTGAAATTGAAGAAATTATTCTCAAAGCCGGCGAGGCTGCAAAGAATTTGCGTCACGAGTATGTCACACTGGAACATTTGAGTATGGCAATATTTCAGTACGCACCGTTTAAAGAAATTCTACGTAAAGCAAACTTCGATGTCGACGGGTTAGTTCATGATATAAATCAGTATCTGCACCAGCAGACCGATTTGGTATCCATGAACTTTGTTGCACCTAGAAAAACTCAAGCACTAGAGCGTGTGTTTAATCGTGCACTAACACAAGTATTATTCCATGGTTCTAATAGAATTAAAATTGTAGACTTGCTGTTGAGTATCAGCATGGAGCTCAATAGCTATGCCGCATACTTTATGTTAAAGTACGGCCTGGATCGAGTTACCATTACCGAACTATACAAAAGACTCAATACAGAGACCGACAATAGCAATCCTGACCCTGCATCCAATCGCAAAGACAATGTGTTAGATGAGTACTGCACAAACTTGAACGATGTGGCCAAAGCCGGCGAGATTGATCCCATCATTGGTAGAGAGTATGAGCTAGGCGAAATGGCTCACATATTGGCCAAGCGCAATAAAGCAAATATCCTAATGGTAGGCGATCCCGGTGTTGGCAAAACCATGCTGGCAGAAGGCTTGGCTAAAAACATTGTGGAAGGTAATGTTCCAGAATACCTGAAACCTTACACAGTTTATAACTTGGACATTGGTACCTTGTTGGCTGGTAGCAAATATCGCGGCGAGTTTGAAGAAAAGTTCCAGGCTGTTATCAAAGCATTGTCAAACAAGGGCAAAACAATCTTGTTTATTGACGAAGCACATCAGATGCGTGGTGCAGGTGCCAGTTCGGCAAATGCTGTGGACTTTGCCAACATGATCAAGCCAGCATTGACCAAAGGTAAGATTAAAGTTATTGCCAGTACCACATGGGACGAATACACTCAAAGTTTTGAAAAGGATCGTGCACTCATGCGCAGATTTCAGCGATTGACTGTGGATGAACCCAGCATTGCAGATGCAAAAGCCATTCTTAAAGGTATACGTAAGCAATTTGAGCAGTTCCACAATGTGGAGATTTCCGACGAAGCAATCGACTCTGCTGTTGATTACAGCGTACGATATCAAACCGATAAGAAATTGCCAGACAAGGCAATTGACTTGATAGATACTGCCTGTGCTAAACAAAAGATACAGAAAACAGCAGAGGATCATTTCTTATTGCTAAAGAGCCATGTTATCGAAGCACTAAGTCGTGCCACCAAGATTCCAGTGGATCAAATTGGAGCAGACAACAATAATACTTTGGTATCATTGGAAGATAATATTCGTTTAAACTTGTATGGACAAGAAACTGCAATCACCTCCGTGCTAGAAAAGATCTATGTTAGCAAAGCTGGTATCAAGGCAATCAACAAACCCATTGGTAGTTTCTTGTTCTTGGGCCCAACAGGCACAGGCAAGACTGAATTGGCCAAGTTGCTGTCTGAGAATTTAAGCATGAAACTGGTGCGCTACGACATGAGCGAATTCCAAGAAAAGCACAGTGTGGCCAAGTTGATTGGTGCACCTCCTGGTTATGTTGGATATGATGATGCCAGCATCGGCGGCGGCCTATTGATCAGTGCTCTAGAACAAAATCCCAACAGCATTGTGTTATTTGACGAAATCGAAAAGGCACACCCAGATGTAACCAACATCCTGTTACAGTTCATGGATGAAGGCTTTATTACCAGTAGCAATGGTAAGAGAGCAGATGCACGTAACAGCATCTTGATCATGACCAGCAACTTGGGTGCCGCTGATAACGAGCGCAATGCAATTGGCTTTAACAAAGACATGCAGAAACAAGGTGAAGACGACAAAGCTGTCAAAGAGTTCTTTAAACCAGAGTTCCGTAATCGTATTGATGCCATCTGCAAATTCAAACACTTGGATCAATTTACCATGAAGAAGATTGTGGCCAAGTACATGACAGAAATCAACGAATTGTTATCTGATCGCGACATTAAAATTCGCTTGACAGAATCTGCCATTGACTTGTTGATTGAAAAAGGCTTTGATAAGAAAATGGGCGCAAGACCATTGAACCGTGCCATCAACGACATGGTCAAAGTTCCAATTAGTAAGAAGATCTTGTTTGAGAATTTAGAGAATGGATCAATTATCACTGTGGATCGACAAGATCAAGAGTTGACTTTTAGTGTAATAGTGTGTAACATGTGTTTACCAATGGAAGGTAATGCTAAGGTTGACGAAAATGGATTTATCAGAGTGGACTAAGTTAAATGAAGAAGTTAAAGTTTCTTTTACTAGGAAAAAGTACTTTAACGAATTCTATTATAAGTTGACTTACTGTGTACCCGGTGCACGGTTAATGACTTATAAGTATCCAGACGATCATGAATTGATGCAACGTGTTATCCATTACAATACTAGACACAATAATTACAATTATGGTATAAACCTGTACCGACATGCATGGAATCGTCCTGCGGCAGACTTTGATCAGTTACGATCTTTTGCTGAAGTATACCATACAAAACATGCCGATATTAAATTTAGAATTGAACAAGATATTTTTAATATCTATTCCAATTCAGAAACATACCTGTATCGTGTGGCCAACTTGGTACTAGGAGAGTACAAATCTCGTATTACTGAATTCTGCAGACCCGAATCAGCCGACGCAAAAGCCAAGCTGGACCAAGGCTTTACTATTGTTAAAAAAGATCCAACACACCCTTATCGTGTGAGGCTTAAAGAAGGATTTCAAACTGCCGACGAACGTCAAGGTCTAGCAACATATCTTAAAAATTTAAAAGACGATGTTAAAATCACAACATTTATGTTGGGCCGACTCGGCGGTACATATAAATATTTCAGCGGCGGATACATATACGTCAAAGATCGCAGGATCATCGACTTATTAATACTGGTGTCACCAAACATGATTGGCACCGTAAATCAAATGGTAATCAACAATTAATTTCAAAGAGAGAAAATATGGAAAGCAACAACACTACTCAACAGGCCGATATCGAATTGCCAGGACAAAATGCCACGGAAGTGGTACAGAAAATCTCTGACTTTATGAAACAGAGAAAAGAAACTACACCCACAGCAACTCAGGCAAGCGGAACACCTTACGATTTTACCAAAATACATTTGCATATTGGTATTCCTTGTTATGGTGGTATGATGAGCGAACCTACTGTAACTAGCCTGCTAAAGTTTGTGCTAATGGCACAACGAGTTGGTTTACATTGGAGTTTGGATACCATGGTCAATGAGTCCCTGATCACTCGTGGTCGTAACAACTTGATGGCCAAAATGATGAGTAATGCTTCTGCTACACATTTTATGTTCATTGATGCAGACATTAGATTCGAAGCTGATTCTATCTTTCAAATGCTGGTGTACGAAAAGGATGTTATTGGTGGATTGTATCCCAAGAAAAGCATCCCCAGTAACTATGTAATTAACTTGTTGCCACAGACACAGATCCAGGGCGATATCTTCACGGTTGATACCATGGGCACAGGATTCTTGATCTTTAAACGCAGTGTATACGAACAGCTATGCAAAGCACATCCAGAAGCCAAGTATGTAGACGATGTTGGATTAGGCAAACAATACGAACCAAACATGTATGCCATCTTTGACGTGGCCATTGACGAAAAAGGACACTATCTAAGTGAAGATTGGTTGTTCTGCAGACGTTGGCAAAAGTTGGGTGGCACAATTTGGGCACACAATAAAGTATTGCTCAACCACATTGGGCATTATGAGTTCAAAGGTGATCTAACACAGATGCCAGACTTTGGAAAAACAGCCGCAACACCTATTTAAACACAGGAAACACTACAGAAAAGACTGCAATGCAGTCTTTTCTTTTGACCAAGTAAAGATACTGTTAACCATAAATATTATACAATTGGATTATTTTTATGTTTGTTAACGAATTATTTGAATCAGTCGCAGGTATGAATACCTTGGTGATATACCCAGGTAGATTCCAACCCTGGCACAAAGGACATAAAGCAGTTTATGATTATCTAGTAAAAAACTACGGCAGTGACAATGTTTTCGTTGCCACCAGCAACAAGGTTGATCCGCCACGTAGCCCATTTACTTTCGGTGAAAAAGTGCAGTTTATGAACTTGACTGGTGTGTCTGCAGACCGTATTATTGAAACACGTGATCCTTATAAAGCCTTAGAAGTAGTACAAAACTACGACCCAAAAACCACAAGATTAATTTTTGCTGTGAGCGAAAAGGACATGTCGGAAGATCCACGTTTTAGTTTTAAAACTAAAAAGGATGGTAGCCCAAGTTATTTCCAACCCATGCCCAAAGATGCATCAGACATGGTTGCCTTACAACAGCATGGTTACATAATGACTGTGCCTACATTTAATTTCTCAGTACTGGGCCAGCCCATGCGCAGTGCCACAGAAGTTCGTGCTCAATTTGCTGACGCAGACGAAGCAACACAACAACAGATTATTAAAGATCTATTTGGTAGCTATGATAAAAATGTACATGATATCATGCGCCAAGGACTTGGTGTCAGTGCATTGAATGAGTTAAAGTTCCCCGGCAATGATGATGGTGAGCGTCACGAAGATAACTATCCTTGCTACGACTGCGGTAGTACTATAATGGGACATCACACCCGTTTATGCGACTTAGCAGAAGATTGGGCTGTTAGAGATTTACCATCATTGCCAAACTCTCAATACTGGACAGGTAAGATCCCAAAAGGACTGTATCCAATTGCTGGATTAGAAGATCGCGGTCCCACAAACGAAGCCACAGATCCTAAATTTGTAGGGTTCATGAACAAGTCATTGGGCGACAAAGTGGATCCTGCAAAGCCAGCCCCTAATCTTCCGGCAGAATATTCAAAATTTAAAATTGCAAGTTTTGATAACATGCCCGGTTATAGGCCTGCACTCAAATTTGGCATGAGTGTGTTACAGGCCATGGATCAACAGACTCGACAGCATTTTATTAACTCCCCAGATGATAACGACCCAACTGATGCCATAATTGTTTACTTAATAGACATTGCTGAGAAAAAAGGTTTCATGCCCAAGTACTTTGTAGAAGAAGATATCTGGGAAGTAACAGATTGGTTTGATGAGATCTTTGCGGATCCCAATTTGGACAGCTGGACAGATTTACTTAAAAGTATGTCGGGTAAACCAGGCGTGGCAGAAGATCCTTTAAAAGAATTTGCTCCTATTAAGCCGCCCACTGCCATTGGCGGTCCCAAGGGCGATAAGGATTACGGTCAGCCCACTAGTTCAAGGTACATACGTGACAACAAGTTTGTACTAGGTACCACGCATAATTATATCTTAACTGCAACTGTGGACAAATGGGGATTAGATTGGGACGATGATAATGAAATATGGTACTTAGACAGTCCCGGTTCTGTTGCTATTGCTGATGCCAGCGAAGGTGAAATAGAACTGCCCGATGATATGACCTTGGCTTCAACGCCAGGTAACATTCACGATTTAGTAAGTGATTATCTTAACGCTAGAAATTCTGCTGATTTACAACGAGTAGCCGCATATTTTGGTCACGGCACAGATGGTGAGATGGCAACGAATGAAGGCATGGCACAAGACGAAGCCGATGAGTATAGCGGCTGGCGAGCAGAGTTTGTGAATCAAATAAATTTCAATACGTTTGAAGTTAAAATGACCAATACTAGATCAAAAGAATCAGGAAACTTTATTGTGCGTCCAGTGGACATGATATCTCATGGTCCAAGTCTGCAAATAGAAACCATGGATGTGCATGATTTACAAACTGGACAAACAGCTAGCTGGACTAGCGATGACCCTCTACCTGATGGTGGCATTGTTTATGCAATCAGTGGCATGTTCTACGACAACAAAGAACTTCAAAAGAAACTCTGGAATATTGTTGACAACCACCCAGGTGGTGAAGATCACATGCCAGGTTTAGATCAGCGTAGAAGCATAGGTCAAGAAGTTGATGCTGATGCCTACATTGATTCGCAGGAAAAGACTCAGGTCGCGATGGACAAAATGAAAAAAGGGCTAGCAGAAAGATTGTTAGACGAATTGTACCCTCAAGACAATGAGAACAAAATACCCGAAGATGCCGCTGGAGTAGGGGTTGTTGCCAGCAAAAAACAAAAGAATGATCCACGTTATAAAACCAGTCTTACTGTGGACGTGCACCCAGACACTCCCAAGAAGAACATGAGAGCACTGCGCTTAATCTAAGCGACATAAATATACATTATTACCTTTAACTACTATGAAACCTACAGACTTTATCCCAGAAAAACACGCAATTGGCCAGGCTGCTGTTGACATGCACGGCGATCACGAAATACAGATGGCTAGAGAAGAGTGCTATCATGCTGCCACTAATGCAATGGAACTGCATCGTATGCTTAAACATGTGAGCGAGCAAGAAGGCTTGCAAGCGTGGGCATCAGAGAAAATTACTCTAGCCAACGACTATCTGCGCACAGTCAAAGAATGGCTGGAGTATGAAATAATGACCAAGTTGCAAGACTCTGTTATGTCAACACATCAAGTGGACGCAGACGTACTACAAGCAGAGGCAGCTGTGGCGGAAGCAACAGAGTTTAAAAAACACGAACTCCAACATGAACTAAGTGACGAAGATTCTGGACAATACTACGTTATGATTGTGAAGGGTGGCAAGTGGGAATACACCAAAGCACAACCCAAACAAAAAGGTATGAATGCCGCAGAAACTGTTGTTAAAAATCTACATGCCAAATATCCCAACATGCATTTGGGTCTTATGGGCCCAGATGGTAAAGTGCACAACCTCGGCAAAGGTAAAGTCAAAGAAGATGCCAGCGCAGGTGGTATGAGTAGCGGTGCAATGGCAACAGGCGTAGCAGGTAGTTTGTTCGGCGGTAAAGTAGTTAAAAGGAAATCTAAATGATTGATTCAAAAGTGGTATCACGTATTGCCATGGGACTTGTGAGAGTGCAAGATATTGTGGAAGGTCGTTGGGTATATGGTAGCATATCAGACAGTGACCGTGCTGCCATTCAGCAGATGTACAACGAATCAGTTGATGCAGGATTAGACCACAATGACTCCAGCCTAGGCCTTTTTGAATTCTTCAAAAAACAACACGAAGAAAAATTAAATGAAATTACCACTGTTGGTACCACAGGAACTGTTGGCACTGGTGGTGCAACTGCTGGCAACGTGGCCAATACTGCGCCTGCATCAGCCGGTACAGTAACTAACAAACCTGTCACACAGCAAGGCGTTGATGCCTTGGGACAAATGCTAAAAAGTGCAGGATTGAATCCTTCACAACTTAACCAAGTGATGTCGAAAGCAAAATAACCATGCATGTACTAGATCTATTTAATGACAAAGACCGCAACTTCTTAAACGGTGGTGCTATGGCCGAAGGCGGTATGCCGGATGTTAATTTGGAATACGAGGATTACCTAAAACTGCCGCCCATGGCGTTTCAAAGTCGTTACAAGATGTCCAAGGAAGCATGGGCAGAGAAATACAAAAACCTATTGCCTAAACCGGCGCCCAAGGATCCCACTGCAGGCATGCCCGATGCACCTTTTGAAGCAGTAGATCAGCTTGATGAATTGACTCCTACAAAACTAGCCAACTATATTACAAAAGCTAATACTGATGCTAGAAATAGACTTAAACAAGATCCAAATAATCAATTTAAAAAAGCTGAAAAAAGAATGGCCGGTATGAGTAAGATTCGTGCCACAATGGAACCTGCTACTGCTAAAGCACCGGGTGTAGAGGAAGGCTCTAACCCAGAAAAAGTTGAAGTTCGTTTCAGTGCTAAAGAATATGCCGCTATGACACCTGCTCAAAAAGCCGCAAAGCAACAAGAATGGCAACAATTAAAACAACAAGCAAAAATGCGTATGCAAAACTTTACTTTGATTGACACTGATAAAGAGCAAGGTGTAGCAGAAGGTGAAGATAGAGTTGATTCACTTGTTACTAGGGGATTAGAAAAAATGCAGGGTCCAAGATGGTTGGATGCTGTGGCCGCAATAAAAGCTCAAGTTGGAGAAAGAGATTACAGAGATCGTAAACAGTTTTATGATTTCTTTGTTCAACAACTGGTGGATATGTATGGTAAAAAAGATGTGGCGGAAGGCAAACCCAATTTGAAATGTGTTTGCAAAACTATGGGACCAGAGCAATGTCCAGTGCATGCTCCAATGGACGAAGGTTGGTTAAAAAATACTGTGGCAGGTGCCGCAATAGCAGGTGCCGCACTTGGCGCTCAAGCCAGAGTTACTCCCGGCCAAGATGATCCTAATATCAATCGATTAACAGGCAAGCCCAATGTAACACAAGTGGCACCAGTAGACCAAAAGCCAGCAGTACAAGCACCAGCTGGATTTAGTAAAGAATATCTACAAAGCGTTGTAGACGGCAAACATCCTAGACCATTGGTCAGCATCGAAAAGGCACAGCAATTATTAAAACAAATGCAAGAAGGTGTGGCGGAAGGTGTCAGGGAGTTAGGCTATGACGCACAATCTCTTATTATGAAACTACGCCGAGATGTAGAAGAAAAAAGATTACAACCTACTCCACAGGCAGTATTAGCAGCCGCAAGAGAGCTAGCAGGTGATATGGATTTTGCTCCTCAACTGTTAGTAAAGCAAGTGTTAGGCCAAAGCGTGGCGGAAGCTGACATGAATCGTAGAGGTTTCTTGAAGGCTGCCGGCGCGGCGGCCGTGGCAGGTGTCGGTGTTAGCAGCCAAGCACAACCAGATCAGCAACAAGATTTAGGAAACGGCTTTGTTACAGCAAAGGCAACCATTGATGGAGTAACATACAGAGCTATACAGGATACCATAAGTAAATCAGGTTACATGCTGAATCACCGTGGTGACGGCACTCCTATCGTCAACCGTCCGGGGGAATTTCTTGTAGTAAGAAACGGTAAAATAGAAGCCAGAACGGAACTTGCTCCAAATGTCATAAGAGCCTTACAAAAAGCAGGCATCCTGTCAATGGACGACAGCCAAGTGCCCACACAAACTTCGCCAGCAGTGACTCATTCTTCTCGTGGCGGAACTAATCAACCAGCAGTGACATATTCGTCTCGTGGCGGAACTAATCAACCAGCAGTGACATATTCGTCTAGTAATAGAAAACCCAGAAACGAAGACACCGCGTCTAGAATGAAAATGGACGACTATATTAAAGCGGCGGAGGAATTGCAAGATAGACTTAGTCAAGCAATCAAGCAAGGCGACCGAGACTTGATTAAAAAATTATCTAAAGAGCGTGATGAACTAGATGCCCGAGTCAGACAACATGGTATGGTTCCGGAAGCATCTAAACTCAACAAACCAGGCAAAGAAACAGTTGGCGAAGCAACTGTTCAAAGTTTGGTAGCCAGTTATAAAAATTTACTCAAACGTGTACTCGGTATTGCATTTAGTAAAAAACAAAATGCCAGTGATCCAATGGCGTTTCAAAGAATGATGTCTAAGATTACTAGTCCGGTGGATACTTCAAAATATCAAGCAATATGGCAAGAATACAAAAATGATAAACAGTATTATGTTACTACACCGCACCCTGTTAAAGACATAAAGAATAAAGAAATAATGTATTTGTGGGCCAACAGTTTGGCTCAGTTTGTTTCAAACAAGTACCCTGATGCTCCAATTGAAGCATTAACTCGATTGGTGGAGGCACTGGCAGAGTTTGGCGCCAAAGAAGCAATAAACCAAAAACAAAAAGGTCTAGGTGAAGCTACCCAACAAAAGCCACGTGTTCGCAAGTACACCAAGATGCGCCCAGATGGCAGCAAAGCTGTGCGTTACGAAGTACTAGACCACATGGGTCGTCGTATCACAGGTCAAGGTCCAGAAGGATTTGATGATCCTAAACTTGCCAAAGACTTTTATTATAAAAACTACGATCGCTTGGCATCACTGGACGAAATTGTAGACCGCAGTGTGTCAGACACACCAACCAAGCCAGTCATGAAAGAAGCCGGCGGCCGGTACTGGTGCAGTACAGAAAAGCGTTGGAAAGATAGTTAAGTAACACAATGCGATCATACGAACTAGCCGAAGGACTCACGCCAGACAATGAATTTTTGTCCAAGGCCGAACGAGTTAAAAAAGGCGACTTGGTACTTTGGAAAAGTCGCATTGTTGGAACAGCCACCGGCGAAGTCAACGGCGATCGAATATATTTTATTCCCAATAACACAAATGCAAAAGGTGCCGTAGCAAGTTTACCCTTAGATGAAATTAGTCTAAGAACTGCTGTGGCCGAAAGTGCCGACAGTTTGCCTGTATTGCACAATGCATTGAAGGACTTTTTGCCATTTGCAATGCAGGAATTGGAAATTACAACTCTTCCTAAAATCAAATTATCACATACCCTAGACAGCAATGGCCAACCCAGCTTTGGCGGATTTGTGCCAGATAAAAAGACCATTAGACTGGCAGTCAACGGACGCCACCCTGTAGACATTTGTAGAACCTTGGCACACGAGCTGGTTCATTTTAAACAGAATGAAAACAATCAGTTGAACCCTGACAGCGGCGAAACTGGCAGCAACGAAGAAAACGAAGCCAACAGCACGGCTGGTATTGTCATGCGCAAGTTTAGCAAACAGTTTCCTGAATACATCAACAACGAACAATGAACGTAAACGACTTTGTCAAAGGTAACATAGACTACCATAACTTACTGTCATCGGCGGCCTGGCAGGGCGGCAAGATTTCGCCCCAAGTTAGATACAAGTTGTTACAAACAGCCAAGTTCTTCATTGACTACCTGGACATACCCGACTTCAGGGTACTAGATGTTGTGTTAACAGGTAGCATGGCCAACTATAACTACACCAAGTATTCGGATTTTGATGTGCATGTGGTCACACGTTATAGAGATTTAAAGTGCGATGACCTTGCTGAAGCATTTTATCGTGCCAAAAAGGAAATATGGAATAACAATCACGATATTGTTATTCACGGACACGATGTTGAGCTATACGTAGAGGACATAGAAAAGCCTCCTGTAAGCGAAGGAATCTACAGTTTATTAGACGACAAGTGGTTAAATACTCCAAAATATTCACCTCCAGACATCGATAAAGGTGCGGTCAATCTCAAAGTACAGGATTTAATTAAACAAATAGATGTTGCAATCGAAACTGCAGACGACCCAGAAGATATACAACGTATAACAGACAAGCTACGTCACATGCGCAGAGCCGGGCTAGACAAGACCGGAGAGTTCAGTGTAGAGAATTTGGCTTTCAAGGTGTTGCGAAATCAGGGCTACATTGACCGGCTGTATAAAGCACACAATCATCAGCAAGACCAAAATCTAAGTTTATAAGAGTTTAACTGTGAATGATTTGTCGCTATCGACTAATAAATTAACCATTGACGGTTATTGGCAACGCCCTATTAACAAAACCCTATTTTCTCCCACAATAGCAGATTTGGCTTTATTTGATCAAAATGGTTACGACTTAACCGATCTAGAACAACGGTATGCGCATCAGAATTTGACTACTGCACAAGCACACAGATATCATCGAGCACTAAAATATGATTGGTTTACGCAAGTCGAAAAGAATTGTTTTGCTGTACTAAATCACAGTTTATTATTTGAACGTAAAGCCTACTCAGGGCTAGCACAACAACAATTGTTATACTGGGCAAAAACTAATCCATTGGTACACAAGCTGTTGGCTTTGCGTCCCAAGTGGGGACTTGATTTTAGCATGGACTATGTTAACCAAAACGGAGATGTGTTTGAAATACTGCATTGGGAATACGATGGATTTGATTACGAACAAGTGCAAGTATATAAGTTACAACTACAGGCCAAGTTTGCCGCAATAGACTGGGACGATGCCGGGGAGGAAATTCTTAGACATAAAGATCAATGGCATCATTTAGACTTCTTTGAACAAAGTGCATGGAAGTGCAACTACTTTGGTATACCACAAGAGCGATTCAAGATGGTTGCTTGGAAATAAATACTATATGGAAAAATATATGGATGACTACGATAGTTACAAACGATATACATCTAGCACAACCAAATGTAATTGTGGATGTAGTGCACATTGCGGGCATAGTTGTATGACTGATGATTGCGAGTGCACCGATTGCCAATGTTTCACGTGCCAAGATCAAGCGAATATACTACGTAGTTCGAATTAAGAACACTCTACCTTAGGACCTTTGCGTTATAAGAGTGTAGGCGGCTGCTGCCTAAAACAATGTTACGCCAGACATTGCTTAAAGTGAGCATTTATTTTCGTCTTAATGCTTGCTTTTCTGCGATAAGTAATCTACAATAGTCTATTACTAATCACAGGAGAACTGAATGACTTCACCACGCATGTTCAGCGGCGAACAAAAACTTAAACTTACTCAAATTATCAATGAGGGCATGACCGTTTTACACGAGATCGAGACCCTCAACGAAGGCCTTAACGACACTGTCAAAGCCATTGCAGAAGAATTGGAAATTAAACCCGCTATCCTCAAAAAAGCAATCAAGATTGCACACAAAGCCAAACTGGGCGAAACCAACCGAGATCACGATGACCTTAACACTATCCTCGAAACTGTAGGCAAAACACTTTGAATAATATTATAATAGGCATATTTGATTGGATTAAGGATGATTACACGAGTAATAGAGTACGTTTTTGTCTTGAGGTCCTTGCTTGGGCTGTATCTATTGGCTGTAGTATCACTATGGCCGCAACCGTGCCTAATCCTCCCCTTCTTTACATGTACCCTGTTTGGATTACAGGTTGTGCTATATACGCTTGGTGCGCTTATAGTCGGCGTTCCTTTGGTATGCTGGCTAATTATATCTTGCTTACCACAATCGACACCATTGGATTGATCAGGATGATTGTTAATTAATGAGTTACGTTGACGCACTATTTTCAAAAGACGAAGATCGAATTTACGTAGTAGAACGTGTGGATGGTCAAAGGATATATCGAGAATATCCTGCCAACTATATTTTTTATTATGATGATCCTCGCGGCAAGTTCAGAACTATTTACGACACACCTGTCAGCAGATTCAGCACACGCAGTGGTAAGGAATACTTCAAAGAACTCAAAATGCACAGCAAGGGCAAGCTGTGGGAATCCGACATCAAGCCCTTGGTTAGATGCCTTGAAGAAAACTACTTGGGCAAAGACGCACCTAAACTAAACACAGCGTTCTTTGACATTGAGGTCGACTTTGATCCTGTACGTGGATTTAGTCGACCCGAAGATCCGTTTAATCCAATCACTGCTATTTCAATCTATCTTGGTTGGCTGGACAAACTGGTAACACTGGTAGTTCCACCCAAGAGCTACAGTTGGGCGGCCGCAGAGGAAATTGTCAATCAATTTGACAACTGTTTCTTGTTCGATCGCGAGGAGGATATGATTAAAACATTCCTTGACTTGATTGAAGATGCAGACATACTGAGTGGTTGGAACAGTGAAGGCTTCGATATTCCCTACATGGTCATGCGCACTATCAAGGTACTGAGCAAAGACGACACTAGACGTTACTGTTTGTGGGATCAGTTTCCCAAGAAAAGAACCTTTGAACGTTTTGGCGCAGAAAACATCACATTCGACCTAGTGGGTCGTGTGCACATGGACTATATGCAGTTGTATCGCAAGTACACATATGAAGAACGTCACAGTTACAGTTTGGATGCCATTGGCGAGTACGAACTAGATGAACGCAAAATACAATACGAAGGTACCTTGGATCAGTTGTACAACAAGGACTTTCCCAAGTTCATTGACTACAACAGACAAGACACTGTGTTGTTGGCCAAGATGGATAAGAAACTGAAGTTTATTGACTTGGCAAATGAATTGGCACATGATAATACTGTATTGCTACCCACCACCATGGGAGCAGTGGCTGTCACCGAACAAGCCATTATCAATGAAGCGCATCAAAAAGGTTTAGTAGTTCAAAATAGGAGTAATCAAGATGAACAAGGTGACACGCAAGCGGCAGGTGCCTACGTTGCTTACCCCAAAAGAGGTATGCATGAATGGATTGGGGCCATTGATATCAACTCGCTCTATCCCTCGGCTATTCGCGCCCTTAACATGGCATGCGAAACGATTGTCGGACAAATCAGACCGGATCGAACAGACCACTACATAACAGAAAAGATGGCAGCAGGGGCTAGTTTTGCTGACGCTTGGGAGGGCCTGTTTGGTACACTAGAGTATACCAGTGTGATGAACATGGAAGCAGGCACTGAACTTACCATTGATTGGGAAGGCGGCGGCAGTGATTCAATGAGCGCATCGGATATCTGGCGCTTGATCTTTGAAGGCAATCAACCCTGGATCTTGAGTGCCAATGGTACCATCTTTAAATATGATGCCAAAGGTATTGTGCCCGGCTTGCTAGAACGCTGGTATGCAGAACGGCAAGAAATGCAATCCAAGAAGAAAGATGCAACCACACCAGAAGAGAAAGCATTCTGGGACAAGCGACAACTGGTTAAAAAGATTAACTTGAACAGCTTGTATGGTGCTATTTTGAATCCAGGCTGCCGCTTCTTTGACAAACGTATTGGACAAAGTACAACATTGACAGGTCGTGTGATTGCCAAACACATGGACAGTTTTGTTAACGAATGTATCTTTGGCAAGTATGACCATGTGGGCGAAAGCATTATCTATGGTGACACAGACTCTGTTTACTTTAGTGCGTGGCCTGCTGTCAAGGCTGAAGTAGAAGCAGGACGTATGCAGTGGAACAAAGAAATCTGCGTTCAACTGTATGACCAAATTGGTGACCAAGTCAACGAGAGCTTTCCTTTGTTTATGGAACGTGCATTCCGCTGTCCAAGAGAAATGGGCTCTATCATCAAAGGCGGTCGTGAGCTGGTTGCCATCAAAGGCCTGTTTATCAAGAAGAAACG
>Ga0114975_10000410_pt1 | contig 32265 bp, 31 predicted proteins | sample S_130626_EF_Meta_FD_87031 | JGI IMG/M metagenome (GOLD analysis project Ga0114975, IMG submission 87031) | Freshwater microbial communities from Lake Simoncouche, Canada to study carbon cycling - S_130626_EF_MetaG | ecosystem: Environmental > Aquatic > Freshwater > Lake | place: Lake...
ACAACTGGTCGTAACAGGCGCTGTGGTTGGTTTGATGCCCCTATTGCTCGTTATGCAGTCCGAGTTAATGGCTTAACAGATTTCTTTTTAACAAAGTTAGATGTTTTAACTGGCTGGGAAAAGATTCCAGTATGTGTTGCCTATGAGATTGATGGCGTTAGAGTTGAAGAGCTACCTGCGTCACAATCTGATTTTCACCATGCAAAGCCAATTTATGAGTACTTACCAGGATGGAAAGAGAATATTTCTAAAGCAAAGACACTTGCCGATCTGCCTAAAAACGCCCAGGAGTATGTGAAGTTTTTAGAGAAGATCTCAGGAGCTCCAATGAGTGCTATTGGCGTAGGGCCAGGTAGGGATGAAACTATTGTGGTTAGGGATTTAATCGCATGAGTAGCACACCAAATGTTTTAGCAACTAGATATGCCACAAAAGAGATGGTGGCAATCTTTGATCCAGTAAATAAAATAATTAATGAGCGAAAATTTTGGATAACAATTCTAAAATTGCAACAAAAATCAGGACTTCCAATTACCGAGAGTGCTATCAAGGCGTATGAGCAGGTAGTAGATAAGGTCGATCTTGCATCAATAGATAAACGTGAGATGAAGACCCGTCATGATGTTAAGGCGAGGATTGAGGAGTTTAACGCCCTCGCTGGTGTTGAAAAAATTCACATCGGTCTAACTAGCCGTGATCTGACTGAGAACATCGAGTTAATTCAAATTAAAACTGCCCTTGAATTAATTGAGCACCGAACATTACAAACCTTATTTTTACTTAATGAAAAAATAGTTAAGTATGAAAAAACTTATATGGTGGGCAGATCACACAATGTTGCAGCCCAAGTCACTACTTTAGGAAAGCGATTTGCTTCCTGTGCTGAAGAGTTACTGTTTGCTCACGCATCGTTAAAAGAGTTTATTGCGCGCCTGCCTCTTCGTGGCATAAAAGGTCCAGTCGGCACATCCCAGGATGCAATAAGTGTGATGGGTAAGGATTTTGAAAAGTTAGAAAAATCTATTGCAGATCAATTTGGTTTTGAGAATACCTGGAATTCAGTTGGTCAGATATATCCAAGATCAGTTGATTTTGAGGTGGTATCAAAGTTATTACAGATTGCATCAGCCTCATCATCAATGGCAACCACAATTAGATTGATGGCAGGTGCTGGTTTAGCTTCTGAAGGATTTAAAGCAGGACAAGTTGGATCATCTGCCATGCCTCACAAAATGAACTCACGATCATCTGAGCGCATAAACGGCATGATGGTTTTACTTCGCGGTTACAACACCATGGCAGCTGATTTGGCTGGGGACCAATGGAATGAAGGTGATGTTTCCTGCTCTGTTGTTAGAAGAGTTGTTATTCCTGATTCATTTTATGTTTTAGATGGGCTGCTCCATACCTTCATGACCATTTTAAATGAGTTTGGTATTTTTGAAGAAGAGATTAACTCAGAGTTAAACAAGCAATTACCATTTCTTGCAACTACCAAGATATTAATGGAGTGTGTTAATGCTGGGATGGGTAGGGAGGTAGCCCATGAAATAATTAAAAAACATGCCACCACAACTACCCCAAGTAACTTCTTTGCAGCTCTTGTGAGTGAAAAGAATTTCCCACTCTCACTTGATCAACTAAATAAATTGATTCAAAATCCAGCAGATTTTGCTGGATTAGCCCTTGAACAAGTAAATACAGTTAAAGAGATGATTGATTCTCAAATAAAAGGCGTGACCTCAAAGGTTGAGTTAACCGATCTTCGATGAAGCAGGATTTAGAAATAAAGAATCAGGTTAAAAAGATACTAAAAGTTGTTGAAGAGTTAGCACCCGGTAGATCAGTTGAATTACGAATTCCACCACACGCAGCAATTCAATGTGTTGAAGGTGGCAACCATCGGCGGGGCACACCAGCGAATGTGGTTGAGATGTCAGGTGAAACATTAATTAATTTGGCTCAAGATCCTGCAAAATGGGAAGATTTATGTAATCAAGGTTTAATTTCTGCCTCAGGCACAAGCTCAGATTTATCTCAACTTTTCAAAGAGGTGGGTAAACTAGTTAAGAGTTTTGATGGAGGATTAAATGGCTAGTAAATCTAAGCGGGCTCGGATGGCACCACAGCAAAATCTGCAGAGAAAGTTCATTTATTGGGCGGTTGCAGTACTTTTAATTAAATTAGCAATAATTTTTAGAATTCAAGGAATGAACGCCGGTTCTGGAGATCGCGTCTATTTTGTTGATGGCGCTTGGCTAGGTGCAGATGGTGAGAATTATTTAATGGGGTATAACGCTCTCTTAAAAGATGGAATTTTCTCAGCTGAAAGCATTCTCAATTACTGGCCGGCTGGATATCCACTAGTTATTTTCTTTTTATCTATTCTGGGTAAGAGTTGGGCTCTAACTACATTATCTATTGTTCAATCAGCAATCTTTTCATATGCTGCCTACTTTTTTGCCACACAAATATCTAAAACAAGATTAAAGAAATTCTCATTTTTGGCATTTATATTAATAATCTTTAACCCCACCCTATCCCTTAACTCAATTGCGGTTGGTTATGAGAGCTTCACCGCCTCAGGTCTTTTGATAGTTGTTGCATTAATCATTAAAGATTTTATTGAAAAAGATGATAAAAAGTTTTTAAGGTACTTAGTAATAAACTCTATTGTTGTCGGATTAATGTCCTTTATGCAACCAAGGCTAATTGTTACCGGCATACTTTTAAATCTAATTTGGATAATTGTGCGCAAAGGCGTAAAGGCAAGCGCACTCTTAGTAGCAATAACTTTAATTGCAACTCTGCTCTTTCCAGCAGCACTAGTTTATAGAAATCATAAAGCGATCGGGATAAATAGCATCTCTACAAATCTTGGCGTAACAATGAATCTTGGGGCGGGTGATAACGCAACAGGCGGATATGTTGGATCCACCTCAAAAGCTGGAGTTCCTTGTGTGACAAATGGAAATAGTGCGCAGCAGGACAATCAAAGAGTTAAGTGCATTTTAAATTGGTATGTAAGTCATCCAACTAAGTCAATTCAACTCTTTTATAATAAAACAATTTACTTCTGGTCTCCATGGTTTGGTGTTCTTGGTAATGGGACAATGGCTAGAAATCCATGGTTAACTATTAGCCCAATTAAAAATATTGCATCCTCATCTCCAGAGGGAAATAAATTAGTCTTAGGAACTGTCGGTAAAATTATTTCTTGGCTTTGGTTACTTGGTGGATTGGCACTATTACTTTATGGATACCAAATATTGCGGCGGCAAAATAGCCTTGAGAGATTTATTGCAAATCTAGCTATGGTGGTGATCGTAAGCAATTGGCTTATTTCACTAATGACAATTGGTGATCATCGCTTCCGGGTACCGATTATGGGTATGAGCCTTTTCCTTCAAGCAATCGGCCTTAGAACCCTGTTTAAAGGGGGCAAAGCGCCGATGGTTGAAGGACCTGCTTTGCGATAATCTACCCGCCTGATAGAAACTTAATTGTTGAAGGAGACCACCTATGGGCCGTGGCCGTTCAAAAGCTAAACAAACTAAGGTTGCCAGAGATCTTAAATACTCAAACCAAGATATGGATTTAGAAAATCTTGCTAAAGAGTTACATGGTGAGGTTAAAAAAGAGAAGAGCTTTGATGATGAGGATCCATACAGTGAGGGTAATTACACACCCCGTGCTTAATTAGTTATGCGCCCTACCCCATATGTTTCATCGTTGCGAGTCTATGAACCTCTAACTGCATTTAAACCTGCTGATCAACTTAGATGGAATCAAATTGCAGTTACCTCTCCTACTGGTTGGGATGAACAAAATAGAGCATTACGTAGAGCCATAATTACTGAACCACCTGCACTAAAGCCAGATGGCGCACATGTGTTAGAGCATGAGGGAAAAAGGTATATCGCTCCCTGGTCAACTGCAGCTCGTTGCTGGGTGGCATTAGATGATTTTAAAACTACTCTTCCGCCGTCAATCGTAAAATTCTTTTTACCTCAAACAATTGAGGATGCAATAAGTGTTAACTCAGATATTGTTGAAGATAAGGTCTCACATATCATTACCTCAACCTGGAATATTCCACCAAGGTGGTTTTCACTCTTTGAAGCTAATGATCGTCTTCGTGGCACAAACGAGGATGGCCCATACACAATCCTTAGAACCTCAATCTCAAATGCAAAGCAGAGATGTTTATTTGCTCACCAAGCAGTTGTTAATGCATTTGGTAATGGCCCGATAGAACAAGAGATTGCAGATTTACTTGAATGGTTAAGTATTTTTCACGCAGAATCAATTGTGGAGTGTGATTACGGTGGGTTAGCTATTTATCTCGAGAAAACATTAATTGAAAATGGTGAGCCAGGATTAAATGCCGATACATCAATTGAGGATGTTGCAAGATCACTTGCAGGCCTTGCTGCAGGGGATGGTGCACTCGCTGGACAAGGTTACGAACACTTAGTTACTCGTTGGCGCAGGGTGGCCGCGCTAGAAAATTCCAATTAAGGTCAAATAATATCCTTGAAAACTAAGTATTTATATAACTGATTTTAGCAAAATTTATTAAATTAATTCCTTATAAGCCTCGGACATTTTCTTTGCAGAGTGCAGCCATGTGGAGTTTGTTGCGTAATCAAGTCTCTTATTTATTTTCTCTGTATTAGTTATCTTAGCAATTTCATCTTTAATCGCTTGTACTAGTGACTCAATATTTCCAATTTCAAAGAAAACACCCAGATTGCTACAAACTTCTTCAAATATATCTATTTTACTAGCCAACACTGCGGTGCCTTGAGAAAAAGCTTCCAGAATTGGTAGGCCAAATCCTTCCATTTTGGAAGTAATAACTAGCATACTTGCTTTTAAATATAAATCTCTTAGTTGACTGTCTGGAATATTCGTATAATGATTCCAATACTTAATGTTCTCCGGAGTAAAATACTCGTTCATTTCAGATCGGCTAAATTCTGGTCCAACAGTATTCAGTTGAATTTCAAATCCTTGTCGCCACAATATTTTTAATGCTTTAGCAAGTTGATCAAAATTTTTATAGCCAGACCGATGGCCAACATACAAAACATTTGGATTTGTAGAATTAGATATTTTGTCTGGCATACTGGCAATAGCTTTGACACCATGAGGTACTACTCGAACAATAGCTTTATTAATTCCACAAAATTCAGTCAACTCATTTGCAGTCGATTTAGACACACAGAAGATTAAATCAGCTCGATTTACTAATTTTCTTTTCCCCAGGTGTGGATTTCTAAGTCCATTCCACCCTAATTTTTCCGGAATAAAATCATGAACCGTAACCGCAAGTCTTTTATGTCCAAAACTTTCTAAAATATTTGGGCGATAGTAAGTAGCATGGAATAATTTATCCTTTGATGCTCCAATTTTTGATGAACTTGAAACACTTGCATTTATCGTTTTGAATAAACCATAGGTTAAAAGCATTTTTTTTGGGGAGGTGGGTGATAAATAAGGAATTACCAAAGTCTTTAACCCGAGTAAACTTTTATCAGACAGGGCTTGTAAATATCTGTTATTTGTCCTAGAAAAAGCGAATTCAGGCTCTATATCCAATGATTTATCAGAAAAAAATTGCGAAATTACTTCAGAGAAGTACCGCGATACTCCACCATATTTTTGTAGTAGGAAAATTTCTGAATCAAATAAAACTTTCACTGGCTTACCGACTTATTTCAGTTAAATTCAAATTAGTCTGCCTAAATTTTTTACAAATATTGAGTCTAACGACACAGTTGCCATTGATAAATCCCAATGTGTAACTACAACTTGATATGGTAAGAAATCTCTAAGAATTAACCATCTAGCCAACTCATAATGGTTAATTTCTCCTTTGTAAAGCGTTCGGAAAGAACTTTCAAACTCGACTGCAACGCAATTAGCTAAAGATTTTTCCGCACCTTCAAGAACTAAGTTTTCCGCACCCTGTACATCTATTTTCAAATAAAAGTTTCTAATCTTTGAATTTTTCAAATATTCATCTATAGTTGTAGTCGGAACATTTTTAGATTCATTAAATTTTATGCTAAATCCTTGTCGTAATATTTCATCTGGTTGCAAAATACTTGAAGATAGGTTTCCATTCGTTGCTAAATATATTTTTGATTTACCAGTATGATTTGAAACTGCCATGTTTACACACTGCCAGTTAGAATCCTTAATAGTATTTTTCTTCAATACCTCAAACTCGCTTGTTGGCTCAAAAGATATTATATTTTTTGTGAATCCATTTTTTCGAACCAGAAAAGCCCATTGACCTTGATTTGCACCAACGTCAAGTATATTTTCAATCTTAAATTGATTCAGAATTTGTACACGACTTTTGCTCAACTTTTTTTCAGGAGATGTTTGAATCCTAATATCAAATAACTTATCTAAATAATTATTTATAGCTCTAGTTAAACTATTTTTCAAAGCGCCCCTTTTTAAGCGTATTTAACATATACATAATTTATGGTAAGTAATAATTAAATATATAGTAGTCATTTTTTCCTCTAATTTGGCATATTCAAGGTAAGCATGGACATCCCCATTGAGCGCGTGGTAAAGTGTTTGGCAGGGTTTAAAGTTGGCGATGTTGCATTTTCTGGCAAGGTCAGGGACGTTACTCTCACCATGGGCAGGATTGCTTTGAGTAAGCCATATAGTTAAAGATTTTTAAGGCCTAGACCTAGAATACTTATCTTAAAAAGGTGCGAAATGGACATTTCGACTAACATTTAGGGATGGTGAATTTAAATGGCTTCTGAGCAAGAGGTATTACTAACACCAGCTGAGGTGGCATCTTTGTTCAGGGTTGATCCTAAGACTGTTACCAGGTGGGCAAGGGCTGGCAAGTTAACCTCAATTAGAACCCTCGGTGGGCATCGAAGATATAAAGAGTCTGAGGTTAAATCCTTATTAACTTCAATTTCAAAACCTGCAAATGGAAATGGCGGTAATTAATAATGAGTGAGAATAAAAAACCTGAAACGGATGCCAAGGCAAAGATGCTTGAGGCGCTCGCAAAGAAGCAAAAGGGAAATACCACTGGTAAAAGTGCTGGACCATCTTCTGGCTCAAAGCTTGGTGCTGGCCAAACTGGCGGCGCTGCGCCAAAGATGCACCGCCGCAAATCTGGCTCGGCTTAAGAAATATTTATTAACTAAATGGGGATAACAAATAAGGAGTACTTCTTACTTTTTGTAATGGCGTATTTACTTGTTGGTGCCTTAACCCCATTAATGCGCAGGATTGCAATAGCAACTGATGTAATAGATCGGCCTAACTCATCGCATAAATCCCATAAACAACCAGTTCCTTATTTAGGTGGGGTAGCAATAATTATTGGGGTTATCGCTATTTCTTACTCCACATCATTAGTCTCAAACTTCACAACCAATACCTTTTGGCTTGCTACTTCAGTACTTGGCCCAGCGCTCCTTCTTGGCTTAATTGGGTTATGGGATGACTTAAGAAATTTACAACCACTTCCACGATTTATCGCCCAAAGTATTGCCGGGGTATTTACTGCAGGTATTTTGGTTATTACAGATAATGTTGGCAATCCAACCGGCTCTACTGTTTTTGATTCAATCATTACCGTTATCTGGGTAGTTGGAATCTGTAATTCAATTAACTTCTTTGACAACTTAGATGGTGGGGCGGCTGGAACAGTTGCAATCTCGTCCATTTCACTTGCTTTCCTAGCATTAAATGGTGATCAGTACTTAATTGCTGCTCTTTCTACTGTAACGGCAGGTGCCACTCTTGGCTTTTTGGTTTGGAATAAAAGCCCAGCAAAAATATACATGGGAGATGCTGGTGCCTTATTTCTTGGCGTATTACTTGCCACATTAACAATCCGATTACACCCAGATTCAGACACTCAAATCGGCTCTTACTTCACCCCGATCTTTTTACTTGCTATTCCGATCCTGGACACCACGGTTGCAGTTTTCTCACGGCTAAGGCGTCACCTATCTCCATTTCAAGGCGGACAAGATCACCTATCCCATCGTTTAGTAAGAGCTGGATTATCAAGAAAGCAGGCAGCAGCATCACTTTGGGGTTTATCAGGATTATACGGAGCCGTGGCTATATTTATTTCACGTCCTAATGCAACGACTGAGAGTTACCTAGCCGGTACAGCTGGATTGCTTTGGATAGTTTTGTTTATCCTGTTCTTTAGAACAAAGGATGCTTAAGATTTTTTCTTAAAAACTATGTAATTTAAGACAAAGTAATTTACTGGGACAATTATTATTAATGGTACAAGTTTGGCTATTTTCGGATCAATATCAAGCACCACTAGTGCCTTAATAATTGAGGTTGATACTAACCACCAAAAGGTTAAATTAAGTAAGTACTTAAGCCCAGATCGTGAGTGGTTTTGTTCACTCTTAAATGTCCACCTATGGTGGGTGTAGTAATTAATCAAGGTAGCAACTGCAGATGAAATTAAGTTTGCAATAAATACTGAGTCAATCGGACCATATAAATTAATAAAGAGCAAGTAATCAACTGCAGTGGTAAAAATACCTACCGCTCCCCAACGGAGCATTGAGTAATCAAAGTATTTAGCTTTAAGTGCTTTTATTTTTGAATTCATTAATACCTAACTGTAGTTATTAATTAATGGTGGCTGAGGCCGGGATCGAACCGGCGACCTAACGATTTTCAGTCGTTCGCTCATACCAACTGAGCTACTCAGCCAATCAAAGTGCAACAAAGCACTTGCGACCCAGACGGGACTTGAACCCGCGACCTCCGCCGTGACAGGGCGGCGCGCTAACCAACTGCGCTACTGGGTCTTGCCTTTTCGAAAGCTGAAATCTCTTTCAACCTTCGTTGCGTCCCCAACGGGATTTGAACCCGTGTTAACGCCGTGAAAGGGCGACGTCCTAGGCCACTAGACGATGGGGACCTGAAGGAGAAGGGTATCGGTCAATTCGGGCAGATCAAAACTACTTAAATGGGATGATTTACGCATGGACATAATTAGTAACCCAACACCGGATGAAATCAAAAAGGCTGCTAAAGCTTTAAAAGATGGACATCTTGTGGCATTTCCAACTGAGACAGTTTATGGATTGGGTGCTGATGCAACAAATGAAACAGCAGTCAGCAGAATTTACTCCGTCAAAGGCAGACCCACAGATCATCCTCTAATTGTTCACATCTCATCAATTAATCAATTAGAAAAGTGGGCAATTGAAATCCCGGAGTATGCAATAAAACTAGCCGAAGAATTTTGGCCTGGGCCAATGACCCTAATACTTAAAAGAAGTGAGTTGGCCAAGGATTTCATAACGGGTAGTCAAGAGAATGTTGGGGTCAGAGTTCCAGCACATTCAGTAGCCCTTGAATTACTAAGTGAGTTTGAAAAATTAGGGGGATTAGGTGTTGCTGCCCCAAGTGCGAATAGGTTTGGCGCTGTTTCTCCTACAAATTTAGGTGCAGTAGTTGAAGAAATTGGAATGGAATTAACGCAAGTAGATCTAGTTCTTGATGGTGGAAATTCTTTAGTTGGAATTGAATCAACAATTATTAATTGCACGAATGACGCACCAATTATTTTAAGGCCAGGCGCATTGACCTTACAAATGGTTGAAAATCTAATTGGGGTTTCAGTTAAATCAAGCAATATTGAAAAAATTAAAGTGTCCGGAATATTTAATTCACATTATGCCCCAGATTCAGTAGTTGTAATTTCTGGAAAAGCATCGGTTGGAGATGGATTTTTGGCATTAGCAAATATAGAAACTCCAATAGGCGCGGTAAGACTGGCGGCCCCTATAAGCATTGAAGACTACGCAAGAGACTTATATGCTGCTTTTCGCAGTGCTGATGAAAAGAAATTAAAAAAAATTTTCGTTGTGCTGCCTGAAGGCGGTGGATTAGCCGAAGCAGTTAGAGATAGAATTGTAAAAGCTAGTGGTAAGCCAATTTATTAGCGCTTGTACCAGATTTTATTTTATAATTTCAAATATAATTGGATAAATATTATATTTATTTACGTTTTTGGAATTAATTAAATACATTTGAGAGAATCTCATCTCTAAAACAATAAAAAATCTTATCCAATATGTATTCATATTGGATAAGATTTTGGGTATAATTGAGTTTGTACAACCCAAACTTAGGCCACTAAAGCCAGCAAGGAATAAAAATGAATATCGGAATCATTCCAGCAAGGGGTGGGAGCAAAAGAATTCCACGTAAGAATTCAAAGTTATTTCACGGAATACCAGTTATTAATAGGACCATAGAGACCATAGTTAAAGCGGAAATTTTTGATAAAATAATTGTTTCCACCGATTCGGAGGTTATTTCAAATCTTGTTTTGAATTATCCTCAAGTTTTTATCTCTTGGAGGCATGAAAGTTTATCGACAGATACTGCAAATATTATTGATGTCATGAGTGCGACTATTATTCAAGAGAATATCGAAAATAGTGATAACATATGTTGCATCTACGCTCCAAATCCATTTCTACGCAACTCTGCTTTAGCTCTAGGATTAAATACTCTAGTTTCGCAACCAAATGTTGATTATGTTAGCTCTGTTACATCTTATAAATTTCCAATCCAGCGCTCATTACGCTTTAAAGACGAGGATGGAACGCTTGAAATCTCTGATCGAAATTTCATCTATACGCATTCCCAAAATTTGGAGCCCAGATTTCATGAAACAACACAGTTTTGGTGGGCTAAAGGGGATACTTGGGTGAAGAAACATCCAATGCAATTGAATGTTCGGGGGATTTATACACCTCGCTGGATGGTTCAAGATTTTGATACACCTGAAGACTGGGCTCACGGAGAACTTCTTTGGGAAGTTCTAAATAAAAATGATGACTACAAAAATTACCAATTCACCACTGCTAATGTTATTAACGCAAGTGGTTTTTTAGTATAGGGGTTCCCGCTTCTATTTCTGAATTCAGAATTAGACCTATTAGAATATTAGTCTGGTCCGCGCTAAATCCTTGAGGTCCGGTCGTAGGACGCAATGGAATTAAATCTAATTCAGTTAATTTATGTCCAGCATTTAAAGTTTTTGAAGCATAAATTCCTCTGCGAGCATATTTTCTAGCCTGAATTTGAATTTCAATAAATTTATCTTCATCATAATTGCTCAATGAACGACTTGTAATTAAATTATTAATTAATTTTTTTGCTTCAATTTTATTAAAACTATGATAGTGATCATTTCCCGGCGATGTTTTGTCTATTGTGAAGTGTTTTTCAAACAGTCTTGCGCCTAAATCATATGCAATCTGTATTGCTTGCATGCTATCTGAAGGATTCGTATGATCTGAGTAACCAATTTCAAAACCCTCAAATCGTTCTGTAAGTATTTTTATTCTATCTAAACAAGCGTTTTCAGTAGAAGTAGGATAATTCAAGACACAGTGAAGCAAAGATATTTTAGACGAGGTTTTTTCTCTAATTACATTAATCGCCGCGTGAATCTCATTTAATGTAGCTGCCCCAGTCGACAAGACTATCGGCTTATTCTTTGTTGCAATTTTGGAAAGTAATGAAAAATTATTAATATCCGCCGAGGCTACTTTATATACTGGTATAATTGGATCTAATTCATCGACCCAATAATTGTCAAAACATGTTGTCATAAAACCAATTCCAAGTCGCTTTGCTTCTTTAGCAAGAGTAAAATAGTCTTTAGAAGACAACGAGTCGTATTTCGAGAAAAGTTCATTTTGTGAACTAGTCGGCTCTTTTGATAGATCCCAATAACTAGGGGAATTTTTTGCTGCAAGCCTATCTGCGGTATAAGTTTGGAATTTTATAAAATCAGCTCCGGTTTCTGCCGCATCAAAAACGAGTTTTATCGCATTTTCTAAATTACCATTATGGTTAACTCCAGCCTCTAGGATCAAAGTAAAGTCTTTATTTCGCATTTATTCACATTCCTAAATTAACGATCGCTTTGATAAAGATGAATTATGCTGTACATACTTATATAAAGGCACGTTTAAATGTTTTATTACGAAATTTTCGGCCTCAAATCTTTTGCGCAAATCTATTTCTTCTCCGAGCCTTAATTTTGAATTGTAATACCCAAGAGATTCAATTGCATCAAGCTTGAAAGCTACCCCACAGGCTATGGGTAATTGACTCGAATCTCCGTAACCGATTATCTCTCCTTCGGGAGATACCAGATAATAGTCAACGCTAATAGCCTCAACTTCTTTTCCAAAAAATTCAAAACCCAAAAGTAAAATCTTTAAAAAATCAGGGTGAACATAGTCATCTGAATCTACGCGGACTACATACCGCCCTTGAGCATTAAGTATGCCAGAATTAGAAGCAGCTGCGAGACCTAAATTTTTGGGTAATAATATCGTTCGGATATTTTTTCCAAAAGTATTTAAAATTTCAACTGATTCATCTGTTGAACTATCATCAACAACAATTATCTCGTAGTCTTTTCTATTCAAACTCTGATTAAGGAGAGAACGGATACATCGTCCAATAAATCTTGCATAATTATAGTTAGTAACGACAACAGAAAGCTCCATGAGTGTAACCCTACTACAAACATTATGGACTTGGATGTTATAAAGATAAATTTCGATTAACACTACAGTAAAGGTGACAAGGCTTTATAGGGAGTAATGTATTATAAAGGTAATGAGAAAGAATAGCGTTTAGGTGGAAAAAAATTCAGCATGCATACTTGATTATGGGTCAGGCAATGTTAAGTCTGTACTAAATTCCTTGCTAAGATTGGGTTACGCTGCCGAAATTTCTAATAACCCAAGAGATCTAATAAATGCATCTCATTTAGTTTTACCTGGAGTGGGTTCGTTTGAAAAATCTATGAAGAAAATAAAAGCAAATTTACCGCTCGAATTACTTTTCCGAGAAGTTCAATCAGGGAAACCTCTTTTAGGGATTTGTGTTGGTATGCAGGTTTTTGCAACGAATGGTACGGAGTACGGACGCTGGGACGGTTTAAATCTCATGGAAAATTCTTTGGTTGACGAGATCAAAACAGATTTTCCGAAGCCTCACATTGGGTGGAACAACATAAAGTTAAAAATTAATCATCAAATTTTACATAATATACCTGAAAACTCAGATTTCTATTTCCTACATAGCTACGCTTTCACAAGTGTTGATAGTAATTCAGTTATTGCGACTTGTGAGTATGGTAGCGAATTCCCCGCAGTTATTGCACGGAACAGTATTGTAGGAACTCAATTTCACCCTGAAAAAAGTCAACAAAAAGGTTTGCAAGTGCTCAAAAATTTTATGGAATGGAATCCATGAAAAAAAAGCGAGTTATTCCAATCCTACTCTTAAAAGATAATTGGTTGGTTCAAAGCAAAACTTTTTCAGAGTATAAGAAAATTGGAGATCCAGTTCTTGGAGTAAAGCGATTTAGTGAGTGGGATGCTGATGAATTAATTTATCTTAACATGACGAGTAGGGATGAATTTTCATCTGGAAGATCTGACACAAATAATTTTACCTTCAAGTCACTCGATGAAGCCTTGATTGAAATTAGTAAAGTTTCAAGCATGCCAATAACAATTGGCGGTGGAATAAAAAGTCTAAAACAGATTGAAACAAAACTTGCGAATGGAGCCGATAAAATATCTTTGAACTCAGAAGCAATTAGAAATCCTAAATTTGTTAGAGAATCTTCTAAGGAATTTGGGAAGAGCTGTATAGTGATTTCAATTGATTATCTATTTAATGACAAAACAGCGCAAGTTTGGAATAGAAATATTTCCGACTATAAATTTCCAACTTTAATGGATTGGTGCCGTGAAGCAGAAAGTTTAGGGGCCGGCGAAATACTTATTAATAGTATCAATAGAGACGGAATGAAAACGGGCTACGATTTAAATATAATTAATGAGATATCTAACTCCATTAGTATTCCGTTAATTGCTTGCGGAGGTGCTGGTAGCTGGGAAGATATGTATAAGGTTCTTAGCGAAACAAAGGCAGACGGAGTTGCTGCAGCTAATATATTTCATTTTCAAGACCAAAGTATTTATCATGCACGAGATTATTTGTATTCAAAAGGTGTTAATGTTAGGCCCCCTACACTCACCAATTTAAGGTAGGTTATTCTCATGAAATATTGTAGTAATTGTGTTTACCCAATAGTTGCAGCTCACTTGGAGATTTCAGATGGAATTTGTTCAGCCTGTAAAAGCCAAATGCAGTTTCAATCTTTAACCGAAGAAGATTGGAAATATCGTGAGAAGAAATTTGACGAGTTAATTAGCAAGAACCGAAGTACGAATAATTCAAAATATGATTGTTTAATTCCTGTTAGTGGCGGTAAAGATAGTTTTTATCAAACTCATCTAATGGTCGAAAAATACGGCTTAAAACCGCTCTTAGTAACATATCATGGAAACAACTATTTACCTGAAGGTGATTTTAATCGCGACTTAATGAGAAAAGTATTTAACGCTGATCATTTAGTTTTTGGTCCGAGTGTAGAAGTTTTAAAGAAATTAAACAGAGTGGGCTTTCGAATGATGGGAGACATGAACTGGCATGCACACTGTGGTATTTATACATACCCAATAAAAATCGCAACAATGATGAAAATCCCCTTGGTAATTTGGGGAGAAATGTTTTGGGACATTTCAGGTATGTTTTCAGCAGATGACTTTGTAGAGTTTAGTGCACGTACCAGACATGAGCACGCTCTTCGAGGCTTTGAATGGTACGACATGGTGGGCCAAGAGGAGCTCGCTGAAAATGATTTAGATTGGGCCAAGTATCCTGATGATAGAGAAATAATTGAGGCCGGTGTTCGAGGTATTTGTATAGGAAATTATTTTAAATGGGATCCAAACCGTCAGACAAAAATAGTTCAAGAAAAATATGGTTGGAGAGCAGTAGAAACGGAATTTCAGAGAACTTATCGGAAGATGTCAAATCTCGATGACAGATACGAAAATGGAATTCACGACCTATTGAAGTTTATAAAATTTGGTTATGGAAGGGGTTCAGACCATGCATCTAAAGATATTAGAACCGGTTACATGACTCGCACAAAAGCCATTGAAATGGTTAAGAAATATGACCATGTTGTTTCTGATGATCTATTTTATTGGCTAGACTATGTAGAAATGAGTGAGGAGCAATTTTGGAAAATAGCTGATAGTTTTCGTGATCCACGTGTGTGGTGGATTAAAGATGGTGAATGGTGGAAAGATAATATCTGGGGCGAGCCAAGTTCTTATGGAAAAGTACATCTTGACCTATTGAAACAAGAAATCTACAAGAAACCCCGAGAGTTAATCTAATGCGAATAGAAGAAATTCGACCAAAACTTGCAATGGCAGCTGCAAAGAATGCATATGATATGGATGCAAAATTTTATGAGAATTCTTACGATCAATTTAGATTAAGAGTTTGCCCTGGTTGTGAAAGTAGAAATTCTAGTTTTTTTTGCAAACAAGGAAAATTTGAATTCTCAAGGTGCATAAGTTGTTGGTGTGTATTCATGAATCCTGGACCAAGCCCTGAACTTATTTCTACTTTTTATAAAAATAGCAATATTTATAAATATTGGGGAGAACATGTTTATCCAGCATCAGCCAAAAATCGATTTTTGAAATTAACAGTCCCTAGGGCAGAATATGTCTTAACATCATCTGAATTGAAAATAGGATCGAACAAGAAATTCTTAGAAATTGGTTCAGGTACTGGAGATGTAATCAAACACTTAGTAAAATTGGATACCAAGATAGAAGGTTTTGCTCTGGAACCTAATCCTGCAATGTGGTCAAATTATGGTGAGAGTCCAGTAAAATTGATCACAAATCAAATAGAAGACGTGTTAGTTGAAAGCAATAAATTTGATGTAATTTTTGCTTTTGAAGTTATCGAGCACTTGCTTGAACCGAAATTACTATTTTCAAAAATAAGCGACTTATTGTTACCCAAAGGTAAATTTATTGCTTCTACACCAAACGCTGCTAGCTTGGAAGTTAACCTAATGAAAAGTCAATCAAACACTCTAGACATAGAGCATATTTCAATTCTCACACCTCAAAGTATCCATTCCTTAGCTACACAGAATGATTTAAAGGTTGTAAAAATTGAAACGCCCGGAAACTTTGATTTAGAACTAATGTCTCCAAAATACAGAAATTTTATGCTACCACTTTTATCTAGAAACTTTATATCAAAATCTAAAATACAAGAAAGTCTCTCAGAATTTGGATTTTCTTCGCATATGAAATTTATTTTGGAGAAAATATAATTAATCTTTAAGTTTGCTTATAATATTTTCTGTAAATCGTATAATCATCTTATTTGCTCCATTAGAACTTAAATCACCAAATTCAGCAATATCATCAGGGCTGGAATTTTCAAAGATAAAAGAAATGTACTTTTTCACGAAGCTGTTATCGGTTGACCTATTATCTTGTACGTAACTTAGAAATTTGTCAATATCTTCCCACCCTTTAAATTCTAAGAATTCAATGAACTCTGGTTTTCCAAAAGCAATCGCAGGTTTACTCAATAATTGTGCTTCCAAAAGTACGGTGCCACTTACCCCCGCTATACCACTAGCATTTATTATCAATTCGATGCTGTTAAAGTCTGGATCAACTAGATAAATGTTTTCAATAGATCTTAGTTTTTTGTAAAAACTTCGATTCCGTTGGCCAAACATAATCGGATTTTCTTTTATCACTAATTTAATTTCCGGGGGCAAGAATTCACAAAATTTGAGTATTAAACTTAACTCATCTTGTCCTAAAGATAATACATTAGAACTTCCTTCTGGTCTAACATGTAGAGGCCAATAAACATAGTTATAACTAGGTAGCGATTTATGAAATCCAGTATATAGGCCAAAAAGATGGAGACTACGAGTAATAAGAATTCTCAAATTCAAAATAGTTGTTTTATAGTTGGATTCTTGAAAAATTACAGGCTTTAAAACCATTTTCTTTGGATGCAGAATGTGCCTAGAATAGATTAATTTTATTTCTTTAATTAGCCAAAATAAAAATAATTTAATTTTTGATTTATTATCATGGGCAAACGCATAAGTATCAGTATTTTGAACAAATGTATTCATTGACCAAGTTAAATATGAACCAGTTTTTTTCTTTATAATTCGATCAATAAAGTTATCAACTTGTTCAGTAATATTCTGAGAATAAGTCTTATTTATAATCATGTTAAATTTTTCTTTCGACATACCTAGGCCGAATTCATCGATAATTAGGTATCTTGAGTTAACTCTACTTGGAATAATACTAAACCATTTAGTTAAATTTCTTTCTGCGAGTACTTGAGCTAGGTTAACTGGCAAGGATTGTCTTTCTATACTTACAATTAAGTCTGGCTTGTATGAATCAAATATTAGTTTAATCCTATGACACATATCAGAAAAAAACTGCCATTTACAACAATCTTTCATTGGTAAATAACTGAAACTTCTCTCCCATGAATAAATCAACTGGTTAGTGTAAGAAATTTCAATTAAATTCCGGTTTTTGGAGAATTTCTCAACCCATTCTGTATAATTTAGAAAGCGTTCATGTTTGTGACTAACTGCCATGCTTTGCCAGCTTGAATATAAATCCATAAAGTCCAAAATTTCGAACTTTGATTCCTCTTTAATACTCTTAACATAAATCGGATCATGAAGAATGCTATAAAAATCTGCCAATACAAGAATGCATTTGTGATTTGGCTTCAAAGTAATAATTTTGTTGATAATCTGAATAGCCATATTGGTCTGCCATGGGTGGTCAGCAAAAAATATTATCGTCTTCTCAGATTTAATCATTGGTCTGCTTTCGTAGTTTCAGCTAATAAAAAAAGTTGGATAATAATATTTAATGATACCATAAATTTGCCATTTTATAAGATGATCTACTGAAATACGATGTCGTAAAACTCTAAACAAATCTTAAAAGACATAAATAATTTTCTAAAGCATTAAGTAATAATTGACGAAAGGGATTATTACAAGTTCAAATAGTTACCCGTTAACCGGTCAGATGACCGATTTAGTCTCGGTAGCCTAAAGATTGAATCATGCCTTTAGTCATGAAGAATTAATTCACTGTGTTTCAAACTTATCAAGAAATTTTATCTTTATAATAGTTAATACTTAAATATAAATATGACCCATAAACTAAAAATTATCATAAGTTGATTGTAAAAAAAATATATGTAAATAAAGTTTTAATGTTAGCTTAAATGATGATGGAGTTATTACCAAAGTTTGGAATTATTTTTGCTAAGTGCTCAAATGTTCCCTGAGCTCGTATCTTGCCATTTTCAAGATAAATAATATGATCCGCATACCTCACAGTTGAAAGCCGATGTGCAATCAAAATTAAGGTAACTTTTCCTTTGAACTTAGAAATTTCCTCAGATACTAAACTTTCACTTTCACTATCGAGTGCACTAGTAGCCTCGTCCATAACTATTAATTGTGGTTGTGTAAAAAATGCGCGCGCAATACCTAGTCTCTGTTTCTGACCTCCGCTCAGATTTAATCCATTTTCACCAATACTTTGATCTATACCCTTTTCGAGATTTTCAACGAATTCACTTAAATTTGCTATTGCAAGTGCATTTGAAATTGAATTTATAGTTGCCAGTTCAGGTGGAAAGCCTAGAGCAATGTTTTCACGTATAGTGCCTTTTATAATCTGAACATCTTGAGGTACATATGCAATTGCACCAGGCCATTCATCAATCGAAGCTAAAGGATCTTTGCCTGAGATGCTAATGGCTCCTGTGTTTGGAGTTATAACACCTAAAATCAAATCAACAAGTGTTGTCTTACCGGATCCGGAGGGCCCAACAATGGCGACTGTACTACCTGCTTTTATATTTAACGAAATGTTATCCAAAACAAAATTATTCCTATCTTCATAAGCGAAGGATATATCTTTGATTTGAATTTCTGGTACAAAATTTTTATAGCTAAAAATTTCAGGACCCCTCGGTCTAACTATAGAACTTTCTATACCCAGTTTGGCAATCAAATTTAAAGTAAGTTTTGCTGCACCCGAACTATTTTTAATTTGCAGCATAGCCTGCTGTACGCGTAATATGGCAGGTGCAACTCTTGAACCTGCGAGTAAGAATACTGTAAGCGTTGCAATTGCAGTCGTCATGTCCTGGATAAAAAATTGTACACCTGCAAGTATAAGTGCCCCCAACACCATGGCAGTTTCAATTATGTATTTGTTTACATAAGGTAAAAACGCAACTTCTGCTTGCATATGTGATAAACGCAGCTGCAAATTTGCAAAGTAGTTAGCGTAAAAAAAACGTCTATTTCGAACCACAGTTTCTCGGTAGTTTTTAATTACTTCAAGAATTTTCTCAGAACTTAAAATGCTTAGCTCTGTAATTCTAAATCCAAAATCTTCGGCTTTTTTATGCATTGAAAAATAAAGAATTAAACCAATTATTGAAAAAAAGGCAAAAGAAACTAATGATAAAACTGGATCAACAAGAACTAATCCAATTGACATGATCACAAGTAAGAAAACATCAGAACAAAGTGTCACCAAAGTTCCAAGAATTCCAATTGTAATGGCTCCAACTCCGTGCGTAAGCATGAATACAGTCTCCTGGGATGTTTTCGATTGTATAAAAGTTAAAGGCTGAGAAAATAATCTAGTAGTCAGATGTGCAGATACAACCGCAGTTCTTCTGCTTAAGGAGAACAGAATTTTACGAGTGAAAAATATTGATAATATAGTCTTAGCAACAAGGAAAGAAGTTGCTATAAGAGCAAGTATGGCAGTTTGATTTTGAACACTTAAGTTTGTTAGATTTAGAAGATCTAAAATAGTCTGAACTCTATGACCGGGAGTGTTTAATTGGATACCAGAAACTGTTAATGCACCAAGAATTCCAAAAAAAGCCACGCCAATTAAGTCAAGTAAACCCATAAAGATCATAAAAAAAATCACCAAAACAATTTTCTTTTTTTCGCTCTTACTTAGCACCTGCGCGGATTGACCTAGAACTGACTTATCGGAAAGTAAGCCAAAAAATTTTCTTGACATTTTTTTACCTCAATCTAAAGTTCGATTAATACTTGATACATCCCTCTCATAAATATACCAGCATTAATTACTATAGTAATGTATTGGGATTTGTTTGAATCTAGTGCTGGATAAACTTACCATTAGTTAGTATAGTGCGCTAAATAAATCCAAATAATTAAATTCAGAATTAGATGATTCATATATCCACAAGCAGATCAGAGCTAATTCTCTTAGAATTTCAACATAACTCCATTGCTCTTAATATTCTAATTATTACTTACAGATTTCATTTGATTATTAATTGGGATTATTAAAGTTATAAATTCAAGATTGACTTTTTGGAAATAGGTCTATTACAGTTCATCAAAACCAAAGGAATTTACTATTATTCTGAGAGATTGCCATGTTTAAATGATTAGGCTGCATAGATTTACTATCAGCTATAAGTCATCTATGTTGACTAAAGTTGTGTTGGAAATCTTAGCCCACACTCACCTATCGATAGATACCAGAAGAATAACACTGTTAAAATATGCATGCTTAACTAATAAATCTATTTACAACTTAGAAACTAATTATAAAAAATAAAGCACTACTTAAATTTGTATTATTGATTTTCTAAGACTTTTAATGTATAGTAAATTTACTGTAAATAATAAAGAAAATATTTTTGGGCCTTTAGCTCAGTCGGTAGAGCAACGGACTTTTAATCCGTGGGTCGTCGGTTCGATCCCGACAGGGCCCACTTAATCTATTCTGTGATAAAACTTTACTCATAAAATATAATTTTTAAATAATTTTTTACAAAAATAAAGTTCTAAACAAGCCTAATAATGGCACTAGATAAATAAGTATAATAGGATTTCAGGTATGGTCAAATTTACAAAATCACTTCTAAAAATTCAGCACTTAAAAATATAACTTTGAAAATATGATAGTTAATTTCGTATTTGTGCAACTCGGATCGTTTACTCCAAATTACTTGGAAGGAAACATAAAAAGACTTTCAATACTATTTCCGAACAATGATATTTACTTAATCACAAATAATCAAAAGCTTTTCAAATTAAAAATTACGAATTTGAAGATCGTAAAATATATCGCTGCAACTAGTCATGAGCATTTACTAAATAGACTTAGTAGAAAAACAGATTTTCGGGAGGGATTTTGGCGTTTATCGCTCGAGAGGTTGCTTGCTTTTACAAAGTTTCAAATCGAAAATAAAATTGACCATTTACTCCACCTAGAATCTGATGTAATTGTTTTTCCAAATTTTCCGGTAGATTCGATTCAGAAACTTAATAAATTATTATGGTGTCAATACAACTCGAAATTAGACATTGCGTCTTTACTTTATTCTCCCAATTATCAATCTGCCCTATACCTTCAAAAAAATATAGAAAACAATCTAGAGAAGGATAATAGCCATACCGATATGACAATACTGAGCGAGATCCGCCGTAATAGTGAATCCACTATTTCAATTTTCCCATCACTGCCTGGTGCAAAAAGTTTTTTAGTCAACAAGAAAAGTGGAATAACATTAAATTCGCAAATTCAACTGGCTTCACATTTTACTGTTTTCAATGGTATTTTTGATTCGGCCGCCATTGGGGTTTGGTTGCTCGGAAAAAACCCTGAGAATACTCACGGAATGTCTATACTACATGATAGGTGGATTATTGATACTGGTGATAGTTTCATTGATCCATCTAAGGTTAATTATATTTTTAAATCGGACGGAAATTTAAACTTAATTGAGAAAGGTAATCAGATACCAATCTTTAATCTTCATGTACATTCAAAGAACTTAAATCTACTGAATATTGAATGGGTAAAAGAACTTGATAAATTTGTTAAACTGTCAGGAAATAAAAAAACTATTAAGAAAATAGACCCGACTAGTTTTGTCAAACTATTTTTATTAAATGTCAAGAGAAAAAAACTAGGTGAATTCATATTAACAATACCATGGCTTTATTCATTTAGAATGAAAATTTGGAAAATCTTTACAGACTAGTCACCAATAAAGACAATTTGTTCAATCTAAAATTATAGTTTAAAAAACAACACAAGTATTTTTAGTTCTTGTAAATCAATTTTATATTGAAAGTTTCCGCCTTATTACGCTGTCAACATATTTGATGTCACAACTCAGATAAGTTTCTTATAATCGAAGATATTTGTAGTCATTTTTATATACCACCTGAATAAATCACTAATGTATTTTGATCAACTTTTTCTAATCTTTTTTGTTTAATTATTTGGGTGCAATGGCATTTTAAAACCTTTAGGTTTATCCACGTCATACTAATTTCAAGCACGTGCTAGATTTTATGTACAAAAATAACTAAGTAATTCTCAAGAAAGCATATTACTAACTCCGAAAATATTTAACATGTTGAATTTATGTGTATATTATGTGCGTCGTTTCAAAAGTCTAAAAATAAGTGGTATCTTAGACGAGTGAGAATTCCGTTAGCCTCCAGTGGACTGCGTCCAATTGATATTCAGGCTGCAGATAAGGTGTTAAATTCGGGATTCCTCACGATGGGAAAAAATGTGAGGGAATTCGAAAATGAAATAGCTGACTACCTTGGCTGCCAGTATTTTATTATGGTTAATTCAGGCTCATCTGCAAATTTAGCTATGCTAGAAGCTTTGTTGCGCCCGTCTTCTGGAATTCCATATCTGCTTCCTGGAGATAAAGTGCTCGTTCCAGCAATTGCTTGGCCAACGACAATTTGGCCGGTAATTCAGTTAGGACTCGAGCCAGAGTTTATTGATATTGATGAAGAAACATTAGCAATTGATCTCAAGCAAGCGGACGAAAAATTATCGAAAGACAGCTCAATAAAAGCAATTTTCATCATCCACCCGATGGGCAGGGCGATAGATCATAAATTACTTAATGATTTAGTCACAAAATATAAAATCCAAGTTATAAATGACGTATGCGAATCTCTTGGTAGTTTTATTGATGGAAAACATGCGGGTAACTCTGGTATTGCTAGTTCATTCTCATTCTATTTCTCTCACCATTTAACAACAATGGAGGGTGGCGGCATCGCTACGAATGATGGTCAATTTGCTAATGATTTGAGATCAATCCGATCTCATGGCTGGTCTCGAGATAGAACAGATGCTGCCGAATGGCATAAAAATTTACAAGGAAATGACGCGAAATTTTTGTTCGTAACAACTGGCTACAATATTAGGCCAATGGAAATACAAGCTGCGATTGGCAGGAGTCAGCTTAAAGATTTAAATATTTTTGTGCAAAAGCGGCGGTTCATAGCAGAAAGTGTGAAAAATTCGATAGCAAATACTTCATTCTCTCTTATTGGAGGGGACACTTTTAATACTTCTAAAAAATCCAAGTCTCACTCATGGATGCTTTTGCCAATTAGGATTATTAATTCATCCGGGCGTGAAAAGAAAGCAGAAGTTATAGATTATTTGGAATCAATTGGTATTGAAACCCGTCCGGTTTTAACGGGAAATTTTCTTTCTCAGCCATCTATGCAGAGAATTGGCAGAAACTTACCACATCCAGATGAATTTCCTGTGGCTAACAATATTTCAAAATCTTCATTTTTAGTAGGAGCGCACCATGACCTTAATGATGAGCAAATAGATTTTCTTTGCAAATCACTTAATGAAGCGAGCAGAATTGTCTCCCAGTAAAGTTACCGTAGCAACTGGGCATACAGGAACAATTGGAAAACATTTAGACGATTCAATTATTAAACCAGATTGGAATCTATTGGCCCTAGATACAATTAATTTTAATTTCACAAAAAATAAGCATTTCGATTTATTACATCTTGCTGGAATTGTTGGCGAATCAAATGTTACTAAAGACGTTATTCTTTCAAAGAGAATTAATATCGATGCGACGCTAGAGCTCGCAAAAAAATTTATAGAGATTAGTGATGGCAGATTTATTTATGTATCTAGTTCCCATGTTTATGGAAATACGGCCGCGGTAATTTCTGAAGAAACAATCTGTAATCCAATCTCAAGATATGCGGAGCAAAAACTAAAGGCCGAAAAAGAGTTAGTTGATATTTTCAAAACCGAGCCATCAAGATTACTCATTTTACGTGTTTTTAGTATTTTAGATTGGGGCATGCCTTCTGGAACTCTAGGAAATACAATTGAAGAAATGATTAACGGAAGAATAAATCTTGTCCGAAATTCTGAAGACATCAGAGATTTTCTAACTCCAAAAACAGTAGCAAATGTCATTACTTCTATAAGTAAGCACCACAATTGCTGTGGAATAATAAATGTCTGTTCCAGCATTGGAACTAGCGTTCGAAAAGCGGTAGAAAAATTTTTTATCGTAAGCGGAAGGAATTCTTCTCACTTACGATTTATTAAAGAAAATTCAATAACCTCTTCAATCGTGGGCAGTAATTCAAAGTTATTGTCTTTAAACGATCGAGAATTTAAATTGTCTTGGGAACTTCTTAGCCAGCCTAATTATTCCAAGAATGAAAACTAATCGAGTTATAAATATTTTGATTGTCCAGATTTTCAATCAACTCCCTCACTCCTAGGTTGCCTTCCCTTATAGAGAAAGGGGAATTAGAAAATCTTCGCAACTCAAATCGATTTGGGTAAAAGTTATGCAACGCTTGGGCATATGGCTCAAATTCAATGCAAAATGGTGACTCTTGAGATTTATCAAAACAATCTAACACGTGAATCATTAGTTTTTCCAAGTCTGCATAACCCTGGTTTACTAAGAAATCGCGTAACAACTCTGGTTGAAATAGCATATGGTGAGTAATGTGACTATAAGGTACAAGACTTAATTTTGGGAATAATAATTTAATAATTTTATAGTAAGGTTCGTGGAATTCTGGTGATTGAAAAAGTAATTGTACAAATTTCTTATTTAGCCAAACTTGATCTCTAAGAATAAAAGTATCTGCGTTTACGGCAAGTACACCGTAACTTTTTGAACGAATAACCATATGTAAAGTTAACAATTGTTGGATCGCCCAACCATACTTATGCTTTAATTGGCTCTTCATTATTCCACGAAGATCTTCGGATATAAACTCATCTTCATTGAACAATTCTATGGGAATCTTTAAATTAATCTGTTCTAAAGTCTTCATGCAACTTTTCAGGTCAAGCTGGGGAACTACTATTTCTATTTTCGAAATTGGATTTAAACTGTGCTTTACTAATTGACTTATACAAAATTTCAGTTTCTCAAAATCTTTTTGAGCTACAATTAGCAAAACTGAGATTGCAGGAAGTTCTTCACTGAGCGAAATCAGTGACGAGGAATTTCTATTAACTCTAACGAACCGTATAAAATTATGAAAACTACTTGGAATATTTTTAATTAAAGACGGAAGCAATAGAAACATATGGAAATAACTAGGCCGTGAAGTAAGTTGACTATACTTTCGATAGTACAATCTCAATGAGATCCTATCCAAAATGTTATTTTTCAAATTAATAGTCATTCTTAGATATACCCTTAATCTCAAAATTCTTTAATCTAAGCAAAAGAGATCCATAATTATTGTGATATTTAAACAATTTTTGTAGCAGGTATTTGATAATTGGAAGTATTACGTGGCTTGCTCTAATTCCTATCATTTTTTTCTGAAGATATTTATTAACTACGCGGGAATCTTCATAATTTATAACTATTGTCTTCTGATCCCACGGAGTTGTAACCGAGTTTAAATAAATTGTTTCATGTTTTGTATTTAAAGCAAATTCATCGCTTCCTATGTTAGACACTAAATTGCAATTGGGAAGTAAAGTAAATTTATTTTCTTGAACCATTAAAAAAGCTAGTGCTGTATCCCAGGCGTCTACCCATCCATTTATTATTCGACGGTACCCGATATTCCAGTAAACTCTCGATGGTCCAAACAAAAAACTTAATAATAAATTTTCGAATTTTTTTGCGCTAAGCAAATTTCTAATTTCAATCCATTTTTCTTGCGTTGTTCCCCACCCCCAATTAAGAGGTAATGTACAAAGGGCATATTGGGTTTCTTTAATTTCTGTCAGCAAAGGACGAAATCCAGAAAAAAACCAAACAGAGTCTTTATCCTTCATAAACTCAAGTGCACTTAAGGAGTATTTAAAAAAATCTTTATGAGGGATACAATCATCTTCAAGCACTATTCCCCTATCATTATTAGCGAAAAACCAATCTAAGGCTGTGATTACGTTAACAGCACTCCCTACATTATGTGGCAACAGTCTTAGTAAAATTCGGTCTGGATACGCCACTTTAAAATTTGTAACTATAATTCTCGCCTTATTAACTAATTCTGCTTCTCCTTCTGATGGTCCATCCATTGAAATAAAAATTTTTGAATTAGTTTCCTCCAAACACTTATTAATTAGGATTTCCAAGGAGTTCGCTCTTTGAAATCCGATAATGAGGGTAGGTAGATTTAGCATTGCTATAGCCATTTCAGTAATTTAACATTAATTATATATAACGATACTAGCGGCGCGCTTACAAAAATTGGATTGTATTTAGATCAATATAAAATTAACAATAAATGCTTGTTAAACAGACCAATTTACTATTCCAAAGCGCCCTAGTTTATCTAGAATAAGTAAATATCCAAAACACTAAATTAAGTTAAATCCTAAATCTAAATCGGAAGGGTTATTCTTAGAGCTTATTTTCTGATATTGATTCTCATCAGTATTTCTCGGCAGTTTATAAAAATCTCTTCTTAGAAAAGTTATCTCAATAACATCAGGGACTGCTACTCGTTTAATAATATCGTATTTTCCCCAATTATTTGCATGTGTGTTGACTACTATAAAATTTCGAAGAATTTTGCTTAACACTCTACTTATAGTTTGTAGGTTTTGCCCATTATTGAAACCATGAAATTCGCCAATAATCTGTCTAAACCTAGATAGTTCCGTATCCGAAATTGAATCCAATACTTCCCACTCCCAACCTTCAATATCTATTTTGAGTAATAAATCATTTTCAGTTGGAATATTCTCAATTATGGAAGACAAGGTAACGTAATTATCGATAGATTTAGCTTTCACACCCAATTTATTAAATTGAGTGTTATCAATAATTTTTGGCATCGCATTAACAGTATGGTCAAAAGCGATAATGCCCTTAATTTTTTTTGAAATTTCATATTCAAAATCTGCGTTATCGCCGACACCTAAACTTACCAGTACATCTTGCGGTAAAAAATCATCAACTACAAGGTAGCCACCGTCGTTTAAAGATCCAAGTCTGATTAGCGGAAAGCTTTCATTTCTATTTACTTTGATTGATTTCATTATTTCTAGAATCTGAATCTGTGAAACGCTTTCAAATTTTATATCCATTGCAACAGGATATAACCGCCTAATTAACTCTGATATATGTAGTAATTTAATCAATTTGTATGCGAAAAATCTCTTAAAATTATGAGTCATAAAACCAAGCATATCTTGATTTTTAAGATTATAATACGACCATGCCTATTTCAATTAAGCTGATTATTATTTGGAGCATAGACCTGCTTTGGCAATTTAAAAATAAAAAAACGAGTTCTTTAAAAAATCAAACAATTTATATTGTCAGATAATAGGATAGAAATTTTGCCACGTAGCACAATTGCCATGGTGCTCTTGTATAACCTTAAAGATCTAAATGATTGCCTCATAAATATAATGGGTTTTTCAAACTGGGGAAGGGAGATTAAATATGCATAAATTGAGTTGCGTGGTGCCAGTGACGAGAATGGCTGGAGAGTTAGGACTTTTAGAAGGTTGGGTTAAGGGGTCTATGAACTTCGACTTAGAGATTATAATTGTTCACGATATTCAAGATTCAAAAACTGGAATTGAGCTACGTGAGCTTGTTAAAACTCTAGATAAAGATAAAATTAAATTAATCGAAAAAGCGGTGGGGTCCCCGGGGCTTGCTAGAAACCTCGGTGTAAACGTAGCAAGTGGAAATTGGATTGCCTTCTGGGATAGCGATGACTTACCGCAAGTAGATGAAGTAATGGCATCAATAGGTGAAAATCCAAACTGTGAAGTGATTGTAGGACGATACAAAATGCAAGATAGATTCTCAGGGATGGAGACTTTTTCACCAATTAGTAAACTCAACTACTGGGGTATTGGTGAAAATCCTGGGATATGGCGGATGTTATTTCGAAGAGATATTTTAAAAGGAGTTGAATTTAACTCTATCCGCATGGCGGAAGATCAAGTATTTATCTCCCGACTCAATCTGAGAAACCGGAAAACATCATTCACAATCAGATTCTTATACACATATTTTACAGGTCGTCCAGCACAACTTACCCGATCAATTATCAAGATTAGCGATCTCATAATAGCTTTCGATCAACTTCTAATATCCCACAGGAAATTTGAGAATGATAAAAACAGTCTGTCTCTGATAATGGCAGCTCGAATTTTATTAACTTTAGTAAAGAACTTTCGAATAAAAGGAATTCTTGAGTTAAGAAAGCACTTTAAATTAGCTAAACGAAAGATAAGTAAGTTAGAATTTCAAGTACTATTATCGAATATTAATAAAATAATATTAAGGAAAATTACTATTGAAAGTTAATAGAGTTTATCTCTTTCTAACTGGTGGGTTAGGTAATCAGTTATTTCAGCTTGCTGCTGCTAAAAGTTTGAACCCAAGAGAAATTCGGATCATAACTTCTGTAGGCCATCCCCGCTTGAACAAGGATGGCAGGGCTGACATATTTAGCCTAGACGTTGGGCACGAGGTTTTTGAGCATGAATTGAAACATCCGAATAAATTTGTAGGTAAAGTTTTTGGCTATTTACTACGTAGTAGCATAAATCCAACTCTTATTGAGCGGTTCTATCTAAGAAGAATAATGCGGTTTATTGCCAAAATAATAATTAGATATGAAATAAACGATAAATTCAAAATTTGCTATTCAGAAAATATCGGATTTACGGATTTGTACGAGCAGAATGATACCCTCTTATTGATTGGCTATTTTCAGAGCTATAAATACTTAGAAGCTCTCAGGCTAATCGACGAAAACAGCAACATTTCAATTTTTAATCACCCCGAGTATAGAAGAAAAGAAGTATCTGACTTAAATGATAATAAATTGATAGTTCATTTCCGAATAGGCGATTATAAATTAGATAACTCTTTTGGAGTAATTAATCCAACTTACTATTTTCGAGCAATTAAAAAAGTTATAAACGAGTATCACTTTGATGAAATTTTGATTTTCTCTGATGAGATAGAGGTAGCAAGAAAACTAATTGATATTCAAATTCCTATGAAAATAACATGGGTTAACCCCACGGAGTATGACACTATTTCATCCTTTCAACTAATGCGGAGTGGTCACGCTTTCGTTATTGGAAATTCAACTTTTAGTTGGTGGGCAGCAGCAGTTGCTCTAACGAAACCTTTAACAGTCATAGCGCCAGAGCCATGGTTTGCTGGTATGCCAGAACCTGAATACCTAATTCCAAAAGATTGGAATAGAATTAAGGTTGACTTTATTCGAGAAGGTTTAAATTAATTTGAAAGATACTATATATAAGATTTTGTCCAAACTGCCATACTCGTTGCTTAGTGTACTTAGCCAATTAATATTGAAATTAGGAGGAGTTGGACGAATACCAACTATTCAAGAAGAGGTGAAATTTCTAGGATCTCTTATTCCCCACATAGGCGAATTTACATTTATAGATATTGGTGCTAACCGAGGAGAGTATTCCCTAGAATTGTTAAGAAAATTTCCAAATGTGACAATTTATGCTTTTGAACCAGCTTTAAATACCTTCAATATTTTAAAGAACAACACTTATAAAACCAAAATTTCTTGCATCAATTTGGGTATTGGGGAAACAAGTAAAACCGTTGAACTATTTTATGATTCTCTGGGCAGCGGACTGGCGAGTCTAAGTCGTCGAGATTTGTCTCACTTACAAATAGATTTTGATTTAAGTGAAACAGTATCAATTGTAACGCTCGATAGTTGGTTGAAGGATACTCATATAACGAACGGATTAGTGGTGAAAATGGATATAGAGGGCCATGAATTATTTGCGCTAGAAGGTGCTTCTGAAGCGCTTAAGGCAAGAATAAAGTTAATACAATTTGAATTTGGAGGAGCGAATATAGATTCAAGAACTTACTTTATAGATTTATGGCGTGTACTTAGCCCCAACTTTGATATATATAGATTAACCGCAAAAGGGTTAAAATTAGTAAAAAATTATTCAGAAAGTTGTGAAATTTTTCTAAATACTACCTATTATGCTCGAAGAAAAATACATTAAATATTAACAACTATGTTATTGATGTATTGATTTATTTTTATGCAAATTTTAAGACATAGAAAAGCTCTCGATTGGGTTAGATCGGGCATTATTTTTGATGCTCTAAATACGTTGGCTTCAAGCCTTAAATGATCAAATATTGAGTGTGTCCATTGGCATTTAGGTGTAGAAATTACAAAATTTGAGCTAAGGGTGATTCAAAGTACTATAGTAAAATGTCCGCTTAGGGGCGTTTGCGGGGGTTTGAGGGATTTGATAGCATTTTCCCTCATTGTGTATATAAAACATAAATAAAAGCAACATTTACCCCATTTTGGTGTCTTACTAAGTAGATAGGGTCAAGACGTTGGCTCATCGAAAGCGGGAAATCAAAGTGTCACTTCGTAAGAAGGCTCAGGCCCCAGAGACTGTTGCTGCATGGTCAGTTTCTGATTTGTCCGCTCTTTATACTCAAAACCGTTCATCACTTATCGCCCAAGCCCGCCGAATTCTTCGAAGCGATGCTGATGCAGTAGAGGTTGTTCAAGATGCCTTTCTTAAATTTATCTTGGCGGCCCCAGAGCTAGATACTGCAGACCGTGCCATGGCATATCTGCGCACCACCGTTAATAATCTGTGCCTTAATGTAATCCGTTCAACCGGATCCCGTCCTAACTTAGTTGCGATTGATTCAGATGCAACTCAAGAGCGCCTATCTGAGATTGCAGCAGAAAATCACATACCAATGGATGCAACTCTTGCAGCAGCCGAGGATGCTTCAATAATTCGCGAAGCACTTTCTCGTCTTTCAGAAACGCAACGCACCGCCCTTGTGATGTGGGAGGTTGAAGGACGTACCACTAAAGAGATTGCAGCTGCAATTGGAACAAGTGAGAAGAATGTTCGCCACGTTGTGCAACGTGCTCGTGCTTCATTCATTCGCGTATTAGCCGAATGGGTTGTGGATGAAAAAACTGGTGCTACCGCACTTGATGCGCTCTCTGGAACTTATAAGAAAGCAGCTGAGCTTGCTAAGAAATCTTCAAAAGTTGCACTCTCTTTACTTATTGTATTAGTTGCATTCTTAGGTTTTAACTCAGTAACTGGAACTGAGTTCAATACCGGAACAGCGGTTTCAAACTTTACCCAAGAGGCACCTGTGACTACTCAGGTTGCACCAATTGCCCCATCACCATCTGCAACAGCTGAGGATCTTTTTAACCAGAAAGTAGTTGAAGATAACTCAGCAATTAACTTCCGAGCATCTAAATCGTTATTTGCTGGTCTTTCAAAGGATGGTCTTCCAATCGGATTTACCGTTTCTGATGCCGCTGGCAATGTTGGATCACTTTCAATTTCATCACAATCAACAATTACTAATCCAGATGGCTATGTATTAGTTTCATATGCACAATCACAAGGGGACGCCACCCTTAATACATTGATCTCTCAAACCATCACAGTTGATGGCTCTGGAACCTCTTACTTTGCTAGCCCATCAGTGACTGTGGCTGGCTCTTGGTACCCACTTACCCAGAACGGATCTGCCTCCACAATTACCCGCCTTTCCAATGGAAATTACCTGTTGACTGCGACCCTATATATTGATTCAACGGTGGATTCAGCCCTATTTGTGGCTGCTACTGGTGGGTTAGATGTCGGTGCGATTCCAAATGAGGTAACTACCCGTATAATTTTGAACTCTAGCAAGAGTTCCATCCTTGCTCAGGCGATCAATATCGGCGCCAAAGGGGTCAAATAAATGACACCTAATAAACAGGTTTCTCCTGTGATCCGGATATCACGGGGGGAAAGAGATGCGTCAGCACGTGCGACTCATCTCGAAGCCGCTACTAGGAAATTCCTGGTAACGACTAACGAAAGGAAATACATGTCTACAAAGACA
>Ga0114975_10000412_pt1 | contig 32187 bp, 21 predicted proteins | sample S_130626_EF_Meta_FD_87031 | JGI IMG/M metagenome (GOLD analysis project Ga0114975, IMG submission 87031) | Freshwater microbial communities from Lake Simoncouche, Canada to study carbon cycling - S_130626_EF_MetaG | ecosystem: Environmental > Aquatic > Freshwater > Lake | place: Lake...
GGGTAAGGCAGGCGAGTATTTTGATGCAGGGCTGTATGTGTACATACTGCCCAAATCAAAATGGGAGTCTAACGCAGCATCCATCTGACTTCCCGGCTTCCGTAGTAGATCGGTAGGAAATATGCGGGCTAGATTCTTTTATTCTTGAATACTTAGGATACTATCCCTCTTATCACCTCATCATTATGTCTAAAACTCCAATCACAGTTGCCTACGGTGACGGTATCGGTCCTGAAATTATGGAGGCAACACTTCATATCATTGAGTCTGCTGGAGCCCAGCTCGAGATTGAACGAATCGACATTGGTGAAAAAATGTACCTAGCAGGTCATCCCACCGGCATAGATCCTTCTGCTTGGGAATCACTACGCCGTACCAAAGTTTTTTTGAAATCACCCATTACAACTCCTCAGGGAGGAGGCTTTAAGAGTCTTAATGTAACTGCAAGAAAAGCGTTAGGCCTTTATGCCAATGTACGTCCTTGTGTTAGCTACCATCCTTTTGTTGCTACAAAACATCCTTTTATGGATGTCGTTATTATTCGAGAAAATGAAGAGGATCTTTATGCCGGTATTGAGCATCGTCAGTCCCAAGATGTGATTAGTTGTACTAAACTAATATCTCGTCCTGGATGCGAAAAAATTGTGCGTTATGCCTTTGAGTATGCACTCCTCAACAATCGTAAAAAAGTCACCTGCTTCACTAAAGACAACATCATGAAGATGACCGATGGGCTCTTTCACAAAGTATTTGATGAAATTGCAATGGAGTATCCTGGTATCGAAAAGGAGCATTGGATTGTCGATATAGGTGCTGCTAAACTTGCTGACACCCCACAGGTCTTTGATGTCATGGTCCTCCCTAATCTTTATGGGGATATTCTCTCTGATATAGCAGCTCAGATTGCAGGCTCTGTAGGCCTGGCTGGCTCCTCGAATATTGGAAATAATGCGGCTATGTTTGAAGCTATCCACGGCTCTGCTCCCCGTCGAGCAGGTCAAAACCTAGCCAATCCCTCTGGTCTTTTTTTAGGAAGCATCCTCATGCTCCTACATATTGGTCAGGCAGAGGTTGCGGAGCGTGCCCATAACGCCTGGCTTTGTACCTTAGAGGAAGGAATCCACACTTATGATATTTTTGATGAAGCTGTAAGCCGACAAAAAGTCGGAACGAAGGAATTTGCGCTTGCCGTTGTTGCGCGCCTAGGCCAGAAACCTCAGCGCCTTAAACCAGTTTCCTACAAAAAAGAATCCCCTGCTCTTCATCGGATGGTTCCTTATTGTCGCCCCCAAGAAAAAAAAGAACTCATCGGCGCTGATGTTTTTATTGAACATCAAGGACAACTAGACGATCTCATTCCTCTTTTAGTACGATGCGGCATGGCTAAAGATAAAATGATGTTAGAAATGGTTGATAATCGAGGAATGATCGTCTGGCCTCAGAGACAGCCAGACCTTTTCTATTCTGATTCATTCCGGGCTCGTTATAAACTTCCAGACGGGACTCCAGGAGTGATCTCTCACAATAAGATAATTGAATTGCTCCAACGAATCACTTTGGAGAACTTAGAGTTTTTGAAAGTAGAACTTCTTTATAATTTCGATGGCCAGCCCGGATTTACAAGAGGACAGGGACAATAGAAATGGAAGAATCATCGTTAAGAAATTGCTTAGATAGTTTTGTTTGTTTACAGTTCTTAACAACGGTGAGTTCTCGTAATTTTCTAACATCACTGAAATAGAAAAGCTCTCCTCTATCCTATATCTTCTATTTTTGAAGTTTTTCCATGCCTAAAGATCTTACGTTAAAAAAAATTCTCCTAATTGGAGCTGGTCCGATTGTTATTGGACAAGGATGTGAGTTTGATTATTCAGGAGTTCAAGCCTGTAAAGCTTTGAAGGAAGAGGGATACCAAGTTGTTCTTGTTAACTCCAATCCTGCAACCATCATGACTGATCCGGAGTTTGCGGATCGAACCTATATTGAGCCGATCACCCCGGAGGTTGTCGAAAAGATCATAATACGCGAACAACCAGATTCGCTTCTTCCTACTCTTGGGGGACAAACTGCTCTTAATGTCTCCATGGAGTTAGTACGACGAGGGATTTTAAAAAAACATGGAGTACGCCTCATTGGTGCCAATGCAGAGGCTATTGAGCGTGGTGAAGATCGAACTGTTTTTAAAAACCTGATGCTTGAAATCGGTCTTGAGGTGGCCAATTCAGGTGCTGCCCACTCGATGGAAGAGGTCATTACGATTGCAGAAAAAATAGGTTCTTATCCTTTAATCATCCGTCCAGCTTTTACATTAGGTGGTGCTGGAGGGGGCATTGCCAGGAATCGTGAAGAACTAGAACTCATTGCGCAACATGGACTGGATCTCTCTCCTACCAGCGAAGTCCTCATTGAAGAATCACTCCTTGGCTGGAAAGAATTCGAAATGGAAGTCATTCGTGACTGTGCTGATAATTGCATTGTCATTTGTTCCATTGAAAATATTGACCCGATGGGTATCCATACCGGAGATTCCATGACAGTAGCTCCGATTCAAACCTTAACTGACAAAGAATATCAGCGCATGCGCAATGCCTCCTTTGCTGTTATTCGTGCAGTTGGGGTAGAAACAGGTGGATCTAATATTCAATTTGCCCTGCATCCTCAAACAGGACGGATGCTGGTTATTGAAATGAACCCCCGTGTTTCACGCTCTTCTGCTCTTGCTTCTAAGGCCACGGGATACCCCATTGCTAAAATCGCAGCCAAGCTCGCCGTAGGTTATAGATTAGATGAATTAACCAACGATATTACAAAAACAACGACTGCCTGTTTTGAGCCTACTATCGATTATTGCGTTGTTAAAATTCCACGTTTTACATTTGAGAAATTCCCGCTAGCAGATGCAACGCTTACAACACAAATGAAGAGTGTTGGTGAAGTGATGGCCCTCGGAAGAACTTTTAAACAAGCGCTTCAAAAAGCACTTCGATCACTTGAGACTGGACGCTTTGGCCTTGGTGCTGATGGAAAAGATACCGAACCTCGTCTTTCAGATGGCACCTGGGATTTCGCAACAATTGAGAAAAATTTACGAGTTCCCTGCGCAGAACGGATTTTTATGATTCGCTATGCCTTTCTAGCAGGCCTCTCGGTTGATGATATTCATCAACTCAGCTTTATTGACCCCTGGTTTTTGCACAATATTTTGGAAATTGTGCAAGAGGAAGAAGAGTACCGTGCAAAACCAGATCAAATTCCATTACTACGTGCAAAAAAAATGGGCTTTTCAGACCATCAGATTGCCTATCTGAGTAATCGCTCAGAAGATGAGGTGCGTGCCCAGCGCAAAGCAGAAGGCATTTATCCCACCTACCGGCTCGTAGATACATGTGCTGCAGAATTTGAAGCCTCCACCCCCTATTTTTATTCGACCTATGGAGAGGAAGATGAAGTTAAAAGTAGCAGTAAGAAAAAAATCATGATCCTAGGAGGGGGACCGAACCGTATTGGTCAAGGAATTGAATTTGATTATTGTTGTGTGCATGCCTGCTTCGCTCTGCAAGAAGAAGGTTATGAAACGATCATGGTGAATTCAAATCCTGAAACGGTCTCCACAGACTATGACACAAGTGACCAACTTTTTTTTGAACCACTCACGCTCGAGGATGTCCTCAATATTTATGAGCGAGAACAATGCCACGGTGTTGTTGTGCAATTTGGAGGTCAGACCCCACTAAACCTTGCAGCAGCCCTACAACAACGCGGAGTAACAATTATTGGCACACAACCAAAAAGCATTGAGATGGCCGAAAATCGAAAGCATTTCTCTCGCATGCTAGAGAAACTTGGGCTTAAGCAAACCGTGGGAGCAACTGCAATCAATGAATCGGAAGCGGTCAAAATTGCCAGTGAGATTGGATACCCTGTTTTAGTCCGCCCCTCTTTTGTTCTAGGTGGTCGTGCAATGGAAATTATCCACACAGAAACCGATCTTCGACGTTACATTCAAACTGCTAGTGCTATTAGTCCCGACAGCCCCATTCTCATTGATCGTTTCTTAGAGGATGCTACAGAAGTCGATGTAGATTGCCTCGCCGATGGGCATCAATGCGTTATTGGCGGTATTATGGAACATATTGAGGAAGCAGGAATTCACAGTGGTGATAGTGCTTGCGTCATTCCAACTTTTTCATTATCACCAACGGTCCTCACAAAAATTCGCAACGCCACTTCCCTAATGGCACTCGAACTTCATGTTCGTGGACTGATGAATGTTCAGTTTGCTGTAAAGGAAGAGGAGGTCTACATCCTGGAGGTCAATCCACGTGCATCACGCACGACCCCTTTTGTAAGCAAGGCTATAGGAGTACCTCTTGCAAAGTTAGCAGCTAAAATTATGACTGGACGTACGCTTTCCAGCCTTGGCTTTACCCAAGAAATTATCCCCCAGCATTTTTGTATAAAAGAAGCCGTAATGCCTTTTATCAAATTTCCAGGAACAGATATTATCCTTGGACCTGAAATGCGCTCTACTGGCGAAGTGATGGGACTCGATGTTGATCTCGGCCGTGCCTATGCCAAAGCACAAATGGCCGCGCATCCTCCTCTTCCTTTAGGTGGTAATTTATTTGTGAGTGTCAAGGATGCTGATAAAAAGGCCATTGTACCCTTAGTACGTGAATTTATTGACCTTGGATTTTCGGTTTATGCGACTCGCGGAACAGCACGCACCTTGCAAGAGTCAGGCATTGAAGTTCTTCAACTCAACAGACTCAGTGAGGGACATCCGAATGTTTTGGACATGATTCAAAAAAACAATGTTCATTTGATTATCAACACACCCTCGGGAAAATTACCGTGGAGAGATGAAGTTGTTATTCGAAGTGCGGCCGTTGCTCATAGAATTGTCACAATCACAGTATTAAGAACAGCTATTGCAAGCGCTGCAGCAATTCGAAGCATGCTTGCAGGTGATCTTGAGGTACGTAGCATTCAAGAATATCATCAATCTCTCTAACAGCTAAGAATAATCGCTTGAAATTTAAGTTCAAATGTAGGAGGATTGTGGACTTGTGAACCTTTAGACCCCTCCACTCTTATCAACCCCCTATAAAAAGTTAAATATACCCCACTATGAAGCCCTCCATTTATTTGTTAATCTCGCTTATCTCGGTAAATCTTGTTATTGCAGCATCTCCTACAAAAAATCCTAAAACTGTTGCCGATTTAGGTATTGAGATGATAAATGTGGGAGATCCAAAAAATCCCGAAGATCCTTCAAATCACTATGGTGCTGTAGCTGAAACATTTCAAATTAGTAAATACGACACCACTGCAGCACAATACTGTGTCTTTCTTAACAAAGTCGCTAAGCACTCAGATCCCTATCAGCTATACGATGAAAGAATGAATAGTGATGAGAACGTCGCTAGCATTGTACGTACAGGAGATGCAACAACCGGCTATACTTACAGCGTTAAATCACCTGAAACTGCGCAGCTTCCTATTGTCTATCTCACGTGGTTCTCTTCAGCTCGCTATTGCAACTGGATAAACAATAGTGTGATTGCAGGACACCTACTCGAAGGATCAGAAGATGCCTCTACAACAGAAAAAGGAGCCTACGATTTTACCGTTCCTGTAAAAGTTGTGACAAGCAAGTATACTGATTTTCTCAATAACATGGCATCAACTGAAAGTTCTATAAATCCTAGTGATAGCCTCCATAAAAAATTATTTGAGGATGAGAAAAGCCTCCACGATATTATTAATTGTACTAAAGGAGATAACGGAAAATATGTATATTCGATCAAACAAAGTAATACCTCAGCAGACATACCAGACCATGTCGAACTTAGCTGGACTTCTGCAGCACGTTTTAGCAATTGGAAGTACAATGTAGAGACTACCAAAAATTCTCATCATTACTCAAAAGAAGAACTCACGGAGAGAGGGCTTTTTACTATTGCTGACGGTATTAAGGATAATACTGGTGATGCAGATGTAGTCCCGACTGACTATGCTAAGGTTACTCCTGGAGCAAAATATTTTCTTCCTACTGAAAACCAATGGTACAAGGCAGCCTACTTTGCTAGAAAACATTATGGGCCTGGTTTTAGTTCAGATTATTATAAATATCCAACAAGCATGGATCTTGCTCCAGTTAATCAACTAGAGGGCACACAGATGGTAGCCAAAACATCTGCATTTTCATGGTTGACCGATGATCCTAATGACGCATTAACTACTGAAAAAGTTGATAAAGGCAATAGCGCTAACTACTACATTGATGATATGGTCGTAGATAAAAAATTCACTACAGGAGATAAAAAACCACACCTTACACCAGTAGGATATTTTTCTAAAACAACTTCTCCATATGGAGTATTTGATATGGCTGGCAATGTGTCACAATGGATCAGTGGTACAGCAGGGCACTATGTAACTTTCAGCTATGACGAGGATGGTAAAATCACGAAAAGTGATTTAGCTAAAATAGATAATAATGGTCAGCCTCTTCTGGTTGATGGCGTTACAGCTGACAAAACAATAATAGATGCTGGGGGGCACACCATGAAAAAAGATGCCCAGGATCATATCCTTTTACAATGGCAGTATGCAGGGGTCACACGTCCCATTCGAGGTGGTGGTTGGGGGAATGAGGGACAGTGCCCAACAGGTAATGATCAATTTGCAAAAGTTACAATAATGGTCATCGATGGATCTGTGAAACGTGACTATATTGGATTCCGAATTGCTGCCCCTGCTCTTGCTACAATTAAAGATGAACAAATGGGCTCTTCACAAAAAGCTCTTGAATCTACCACGGGTCCAAAACAATGGTGGTAATTTTTATCTCTATAGTGTCTCTTGATTTATGATAGTGGCAGCTACTTCTAATTGATAAATAAGCTGCTACTAACAATTACTGGAACTAACTATTGTTGTTCTTTTATTGTCAGTAGCAGCAAATATGAAAAAAAACCATAGTGAACTCAGCTTCCCTATTTCACTCTAATCGTGACTAGGAGGCTGATGAAGCTGTAGGGTATGGCAAGTAATGAAAGTTTAACAACTGATGTGCGGATACACGCTGCACGAGGAAAACTTCGAGCTCAACAAATCTTCTATCAAGCTTCCTGGTATCCTTAGGTGATCGGCATGAAATAACTCCTAGGAGCTTATTTGATTCAGAGGGAATATTTGATTCTTTACTAAAGGATGTCGTTTCAAAATAGGTTTTGTGCTAGTAACAATTTTTTATAATAGGGTAATGTCCCCAATTAGCTACAGAGATTCTACTTCACAACTTTTTTACTAATATCAACAAATCAAATGGGTTGCTATACCAGTTTCAAAAACTTTTGAGATTCCTTCTAATTCCCTATTTCCTATTTTGATTCATGTTTCTCAGTTTAAAATACTAGAATGGTAACAATGATACCCACTACCTTTATTGCTTTTGGACTTCCAGCAGTTCCAGAGTGCTCTTTTATTATCGTTTTAGCACTGCTTCTTTTTGGTCCAAAAAAGCTACCACTTCTAGCACGTCAATTTGCTAAGCTCCTTGCTGAATTTCAAGAGGCAAAAGAAGAATTTCACAAAGAGATTCTTCTAATTCCCCCTACTCCGAAAATTCAAGAGCCTCTAGAAAAAAAAGTCTATCAGAATACATCCAAACCATCACCTCCATCTGAAATAATAGTAAAAGAGTGAGTTGAATTTTCTTAGAGCATTTTAAAAGAGTTATCCCGAATAATTCATCTCGATCTACTGCTTAACCCGGATATTTCAAACTGGTTCGTCGCGAGGCGCTGCGAATCCTGATGCAGACACCACCGGCGGTCGGGAGACCGCGATGGAGACTGCCCTGGCTTTAAGGGGGCAGCCCTGAAAGGGCGAGACGAGCGGGAGCGAGCGAGTCAACGCAGATGAGTATTTTGACGCAAGGCTGTTTGATTACATACTACCCAAGAAAGACTCCGAGCTTGGGCGAAGTATCCATCATGGCTTCCCAGTCTCCGAATGTAATCGGCATGAAATATACGGGCTAGGCAGACTCTTCGGGACGGTAATCCCTCGTCTCAAAGCGAGTATATTCCTTAAGAAATGTTAACGGGACCTCACCGGTCGGTCCATTACGCTGCTTGGCAATGATGAGTTCAGCTTCACCCTCTTTTTCACTACGAAGAGCATCATCTTTTTCAAAATAAGCAGAACGATAAAGCAGACCCACGAGATCAGCATCTTGCTCAATTGAGCCAGACTCACGTAGATCAGATATACGTGGTTTCCCATCACTCCTTTTTTCTGATTCACGATTCAGCTGTGCTAAAACAATCACAGGAATTGATAGCTCTTTTGCCAATGCTTTGATTCCAGCTGAAATTTCAGCTATTTCAATTTGACGATTATCTTGAGCTCTCTTGGAGTTGGATCTTAGCAACTGAAGGTAATCAATAATAATAAGGCTAAGATCGTGACGATCCTTCAATCTGCGTGCTTTTGCCCTTAGCTCCAAAATACTGAGTCCAGCAGTATCATCGATATAAATTTTACTTTTGGATAAAGCATCAGCGGCTCGAGAAAGATTTTTCATATCTTTACTTCCCATGAACCCATCACGCACTTTTTTTAAATCTACTTTGGCACGTGAACACAGAACTCGTTGAACAAGTTGTTGTGAGCTCATTTCCAGGCTAAAAATCCCTACTGATTTTTGAAGATCGATTGCTACATGCTCTGCAATATTCATTGCTAGGGCCGTTTTACCCATTGATGGACGAGCAGCAATCACAATCATTTCACTAGCATGCATTCCATCTGTAAGCTGATCTAGGAAAGAAAATCCAGTAGAGAGGCCAGTAAGGGCACCTTTATTTTTGTGCATGCCTTCGATGGCATCAATCGCCAAAAGCACCTGTTCTTTAATTTCAGGAAGAGCATTACTCACTCGAGATTCACTGATCTTAAAAATATTACTTTCAATAGTATCAACTAGCGTTTTGACATCACCTTGTTCTTCGTAACATTGAGCTGCTGCACTCGTGCATACAGCAATCATACTCCGTAGAAGAAATTTCTCCTGAACAATCTCTAGGTAATATTCAATATTGGCTGCAGTCGGAATAAATTGAATTAAATGAGCCAATGCTGCAGGACCACCTACACCATCAAGAAGTTTTTGATCGGCTAGTGCCTGGGTCACCGTAATGAGATCAATCGGTTTTAATTCCTTCCATAGACCAACTAAGACGCTGTAGATGGTGGAGTGAGCAGGTTGATGAAAATAATTTTCATCAATTTTTTCAATACAGAGAACTAACACCTCTCGAGGTGATAGAAGAATAGAACAAAGCACCCCCATTTCCGCATCAGGACTTGATGGTAGAGCACGATAGGACTCAGGGAGGATTTTCTTAGCAACAAACTTGTTATCTCCTGCTTCTACCTTTTTTAGAACAGAGGGAGATTTTTTTCTTCCGCTAAATGCTCCCGCATCTGTATTAGAAGAAACGGACTCCATAAGAGTATTTAGCTAAAAATTACTCTGCTGCTGACTCTTTGCGAGTACGTGGTTTTTTTAAACCTTCTGATTCATGAGCTTCTTTTAATTCCGCTTCTGATGATGCTCTAATGGTAATATGAAGTGTTGCCGTTACTTCAGGATGTAGACGAACAGGAATGGTCTTTTCTCCTGTTTCTTTAATAGGACGTTCAAGAGAAATTGAATGACGTGAAAGTTGTTTTTCACTCAGTTCACCCAATTCTTTTTTGATAAGCTCAATAAGATCATGAGCTGTAATCGATCCAAATGCTTTGCCAGCGAAGCCAGTTTCCAATGTTAGACTTAAACGAAGTTTGTTAATTTTGGATGCAAGCGCTTCTGCTTCGACAAGTTCACGTGCTTCACGCTCAGCACGCTTTGCTTTAAGATGATTAATCTTACGAAGGGTAGCAGGAGTTACCTCGAGTGCTTTGCCATGAGGAACTAGAAAGTTGCGAGCATAGCCTGAACGAACTTTGACAATGTCAGCTTCAGCACCAAGGGTTGAAATTGCTTCGGTAAGGATAACTTGAGAGGTGGCCATAAATTAAAATGCAGAAAAAAATAATACTCGAAACAAACGCAATGCATTTTCGAGTGAGGATTCAAACTTAGCGAAGGGAAAAGCTAATCGATGAGGGGGTCGTCTGTCAATATTGCATTATGAAATAGGCGGGCTAGTACTTATTGAATTTTCTTGAGGTGTCGTTTCTTCAAACATTCTATGACATCAAAAAAATCACTATTGCACGCTTGCAAAAGCACAAGCATGTGAAAGAGCAGATCTGCTGTTTCATTAATGAGCTCGTGAGGTTTTTTACCTACGGCCGCAATAACGGTTTCTACTGCTTCTTCTCCCACTTTTTGAGCACAACGCTCTCTCCCCTCATTCAACAATTGAGTTGTATACCGAATCGGATCCGCCCCAGCCGTAGCACGCTCGGCAATGGTGGTGATTAAGGTTTTTATAAATCCAAGATCCGTAGAGACCGGAGGCTGAAAGCAACTGGAATATCCCAAATGACAGGCGGGTCCTTTTGGCAAGACGAGCACAAGCAAAACATCATGATCACAATCCGTTCGAATAGATTGCACCTCCATACTATTGCCTGAGGTATCACCTTTGCGCCAAAGGGATTGTTTGCTACGACTCAAGAAGGTGACTTTTCGTGTGCTTACAGTTTGAACATACGCTTCTTGATTCATGTATCCTAACATTAAGACATCTCCTGTTTGTGCATGCTGAACAATTGCTGGAAGCAATCCTTTCATTTTTTCCCAATCTAATAGACTACTTTCACATTCTAGTGCAGCTGTGGTGAACTCAGAGGAACCAGCATGTCTCTCTTCGAGCACCTCTTGTTCACTATGGGAATAAGCTTCTAAATTTCCCTCTTTTATATCAGCGGTAGCAACGTTGAAACTAGGTTCTCGTTGATCGACTATTGGCTTAGATATAATTTTCATATTTTTTTAGGAAGTTCTTACCTCAATATTATTTTCAACAAGAGTTTGTTTTACGTTACTGATACTGAGAATACGATCATGAAAAATAGTAGCTGCCAAAGCTCCATCAGCTCCTGTTTTTTGAAAGACATCGACAAAATCACTGCATTTCCCTGCCCCACCAGAAGCAATAAGAGGAACTGTTGTGATGGCTCGCATATATTTTAATTGCTCTAGATCATAACCATGAAGCACCCCATCTGACTGCATACAATTGAGCACAATTTCTCCTGCTCCACGCTCTTGCACCTCAACCACCCAATCTTTTGTCTTACGCCTTGAGTTTTGAGAGGTGGCCTCATTTCCTGTGTATTGAAAAACGTAGAAATCATCCTCTATCCATCGACTGTCGATGCCCACCACCACACACTGAGCACCAAAAGCTGCACTAAGTTGATTAATGAGACTAGGGTTTTCTAATGCTGGGCTATTGAGCGATATTTTATCAGCACCCGCATTTAAAAGGGCTCGTGCCTTTTCAAGAGAGCGAATACCACCTGCTACGGTAAATGGAATGTTGATAGCAGCAGCTACCTGATTCATCCAAGTAACGCTTACAGAACGCTGATCACTGCTTGCAGTAATATCATAAAAAACTAATTCATCTGCTCCTTCGTTAGCATAAAACTCAGCAAGCGAGAGAATATCTCCCACAATGCGGTGATTACGAAACTGAACGCCTTTGACCACTTTTTGATCTAGGACATCAAGGCAAGGAATAATTCGTTTTGTAAGCATTATCTTCTTGATTGCTTTTCACTCTCAATAGCAGCTTTCAAATTGAAATGAGGATCATAGAGGACACGACCCAAAATGGCAGCGGCAACACCAACACGGGATAATTTTTTGAGATCCTCACGATCCCGTACACCTGCAGATGCCTGCCACTGTATGGTTGGAAAGCGACTTAACGCCTCCTCATACAAGGCTATATTAGGGCCTGAGAGCATCCCATCCCGAGTAACATCAGTGCATAGAATAGTATCAATACCCCAATCTTGATAAAAAGAAACACGCTCCCACAAGGAATGTTTTGTTGCTGTTTGCCACCCATGAATGACTATGTTAGGGAGTGTCTCTTCTATCCTCACATCTAAAGCCAAGATGACGCGCTGGGGCTTGGCTTCTTGAATAATTGTTATTGTTTCTTTGGGGTTACTAATGGCAATACTTCCAAGAACGATCCTCTCAATACCAGCATCAAGACAAGCTAAAGCGGTTTTAAAGTCACGGATACCTCCACCAACTTGAAGAGAGAGGCCCTCTGCTGTTAATCCTTTGATAAGCTCTAGCTGCTGCATGCTACCTTTCTTAGCTCCATCTAAATCGACAAGATGAAGATGGGTTGCACCAGCCTGTGTATAGTTCGCAGCAAGAGTCATAGGATCCTTTTCATAAATAGAAACACGGTCAAACTGACCTTGTTCTAATCGAACACAGCGGCCATTCTGAAGATCAATTGCGGGAATAATAATCATGAGCGTGTTAACCTTAAAAAATTATTCAATAAGGTCATTCCCACCAGTGCTGATTTTTCAGGGTGAAATTGCACTCCGTAAATATGATCTTTTTGGACAACAGCAGTGAATTCTGTGCTGAAGTGACAGCGAGCAATGGTATTTTCGTGGGATAAAATTGCATAACTATGCACAAAATAGAAGTGGTCATCATCCTTCAATCCTTGACTTAAAGGAGATTCCTCAAGCCACGTCATATTATTCCATCCCATGTGAGGAATGGAGAACCCTGGTACTGAAGGCAAGCGTTTAACCTGTCCTGAGAGCAAGCCTAGCCCTTTTTCATTCCCTTCTTCACTACTTTCAAAGAGGAGTTGCATTCCCACACAGATGCCTAATAAAGGTTGTCTTAGTCCACCAATAAGATCGATGAGATGATGTTTTTGTAAAGCTTGCATAGCAGCACCTACGGTTCCAACACCTGGTAAAATTACATGACTGGCTCGCTCAATAGTTTTAGGATCATGGGTTAGGCAGGATTCAAATCCCAAGCGGTCTATCGCATTGGCAATAGAAGTGAGATTGTTCCCCGTAATATCAATAACAGCGATCATAAAACCCCTTTCGTAGAGGGAAGTACTGTTCCCTGTACCATAGTAGCTTGACGCAGGGCACGCCCTAACGCTTTAAAACAAGCCTCAATCATATGATGATTATTTGTTCCTTTTACTTGCACATGAATGGTGGCTCCTAAACTTGTTGCCAACGAATGAAAAAAATGGGGAATCATTTCCGTTGCGAGCCCCCCTACAAAATCACGTGTAAAATGCCCCTCAAAATGAGAGGAGCCGCGCCCTCCAATATCGATAGTCACGGTTGCCAATGCCTCATCCATGGGTAGGGTGAATCCGTAACGTTGAATACCAACTTTGTTACCTAAAGCCTTTTTTAAAGCCTCTCCCAGTGTGATAGCGGTATCCTCGATAAGATGATGTTCGTCAACCTCAACATCACCCTGTGCCTGTAGTTCCAGATAAAATCCAGCATGCTTGGCGATCTGTTCGAGCATATGAGTAAAAAATCCAACAGGAGTCTTAATACTACTTGGTTTTTCTGAATCTAAAAAAAGCGTTATGGTGATCTCGGTTTCATTGGTTTTACGCTTGATCGAAGCAGAACGATTGAGATGAAGAATAACTGAAGCAACTTCCTTCCAATCTTGAGTGCTTGAAATGAGCAAGAATGGAATGTTCAGATTTTGAGCTAAAAGCCGATCTGTTTCACGATCACCGATTACAAAAGAATGAGCATGATCTAATGGGTTATTTTTTAAAAATGTTTCTAGCAAGCCCACTTTTGGTTTACGGCAAGGACAATTTTCTTTTGGCAAGTGAGGACAAATAAAAATCTCCTTAAAGATAATCCCCTGCGATGCAAAAAGAGCTAAGAGAAAATCATGGCATTCTTGAAAGGCAGATTGAGGAAAACTAGAGGTCCCTAAACCATCTTGATTACTTACCATAATAAGCTCAAATCCCCCTTCTAATAAGGATCTCAGAGCTGGAATAACATAAGGAGAAAGTCGGATTTTAGAAAGAGCATCGACCTGATAGTCGCTGGGTTCTTCAATCAATGTCCCATCACGATCAATAAAAAGTATTTTTTTCATGCAGTAGATTTTTAAAAATCAGGTTGAAACGAACGAAGAGCTAAAAGCAGAGCCTCATTTTGAAGGCGATCACCTACTGTGATTCTCAACTTATCGTCCAGGAGCGGATTCCCGTTATAATGACGCACTAGAATGTTGTTCTTCTCCAACCAGCTACTCACGCTGTGCGCCTGTTTTGTTTTGAGAAAAATAAAATTAGCCTCACTGGGGTAAACTTTTTCGACCCAGGAAAAAGTTCTTAAAGAAACCTGTAGTTCTTCACGAAACATCACAATATTTTCAACTGCTGTTTTAATCCAAGATGCATTTTTTAAAACGCGAAGGGCCCTTTCTATAACGAGACTAGAAAATGTAAAAGGAGGAGTAATACTCCTGAGGGCTTGTATTAAAGGAGCAGGACCTATCACACTGCCCAGTCGCAAGCCTGCTAAACCATAAGCCTTGGAGAGTGTTCTTAATACAAGCAGATTATCAAATGAGTTGATGAGTGATGTTGCACTTACCGTCTCAGTAGAGTTTGAATATCGGTTCTGAGCAAATTCCACATAAGCTTCATCCACAACAATGATAGCGCGCCTCTCATATTTTTGACACAAACTAGCAATCGTTTCTAAATCGATAAGATTACCCGTAGGATTATTGGGACTACAAAGCATGATGAGCTTACAATGCGGTTGCCAGAGCTGATCTAGGAGCTCGAGGTCTAGACTGAAATCCGTATCTTTGAGAGGACAGCAAATAACATTTGCCTGCTGCATCCGTGCATAAAAAGCGTACATCAAGAAAGCCGGAGGAAATTGCATGATACTATCGATGCCCGGTTGCAAAAAAAGACGCATGATAAAATCGATTCCCTCATCAGCACCTCGTGTCAGCAGGAGATTTTCAGGGTTTACGTAATAGATCTCGGCAAGCGCCTGTTCTAATTGTGACTGAGGTTCTAAGTCAGGGTAGCAGTTTAAAAACCTATTCTCACAGTCTACTGACGTAGCGAAGGGCTTTGTTGCTTCAGTGCTCGCTCCATCGAGTACATTAAGCGTATTCTGTCGCTGTGCGCTCGATATTCCTTGCCCTTGATCAGCCACAGTAACCTTGAAAACAGGTTCTAGAAAAACAGAAAACTCCTCGGTGGGTATCCATGGTGATTCATTAAGGTGCAAACGAGTTTTCCCATGAGTAGGGGTAGTAATGTAGGTTGTCATGCCCACTAACTCAGGCCGTACTAAGTCAATACTCATTATATTTTCTCCATGACTTGCAAGCGTTGCGAAATTGCATTGGCGTGTGCATCGAGACCTTCGAGCATAGCAAGGGTGCAGGCTGATTTCCCTAACGTCCTTAATCCTTCCTCAGAGATAGATTGAACACACATCGATTTCATAAAATCCCCAGTTGATAAGCCGCTACGCTGACGTGCAAATCCATATGTGGGTAGGATATGATTGCTGCCGGTAACGTAATCACCCAATGTTTCTGCAGCCCATGAGCCTAAGAAAATAGTTCCTGCAGCAGTAATGTGATCTACCCAACTTGCAGCATCCACACATTGAATCATGAGATGCTCTGGTCCATAACGATTCACAATTTCAATCATTACGGATCGATCTTGGCAAATGAGGATAGCGCTATGTTGTAACGATTTTTTGATGAATTCTTGTCTCGTGAGATGTTGATATTGGTCGACTAAGGCCTGATGAACCGCTTCTGCAAAGAGAGGGTCTTCGCACAGTAGAAAAACTTGAGAATCGGCCCCATGCTCCGCCTGAGCTAGTAGATCAGCAGCCACAAAAAGAGGATTTGCTGAGGCATCTGCTAGGATCATCACTTCGGAGGGACCTGCAGGCATGTCGATAGCTGCACCCTCAGGATCACTAGAAACCTGAACCTTTGCTTCGGTAACATAGGCATTACCGGGACCAAAAATCTTATCTACTTTTGGGATGCTTTTTGTTCCATAAGCCATGGCAGCAATTGCTTGAGCCCCTCCAATTTTATAAACTTGTTTGATATCACACAAACGAGCAACTACTAGGAGTACTGGATCAATTACTCCTTCTGCATTAGGTGGTGTGCACATGACACGCATAGGACACCCTGCAACCTTTGCTGGGAGTGCCTGCATGAGCAACGAAGAGACTAAAGGAGTCTTATTACCACCCGGAACATAGAAGCCTACTCGGCTAATAGGTCGATAAATCCGCTCTAGAAGGACTCCTGGAGCAGTTGAAATATGCTTATTCTCAGGCAGTGTTTCTTGATGGAAGTGGGTGATGTTTTTCACTGCTGTCATCACGGCTTCCATGGCCTGCGGAGAAATAGTAGCTGCAGCAATCTCCTTGGGAGAGACTTGCAGGCTCGCTAGCCCGGATATTTCATACTGATCGTGACGAGGAGGCCGCGGAGGCTGATGGGGTAAGGCAGGCGAGCATTTTGATGCAGGGCTGTATGTGTCCCTACTGCTCAAATCAAAATGTGAGTCTAACGCAGCATCCATCTGACTTCCCGGCTTCCGTAGTAGATCAGTATGAAATATGCGGGCTAGGTCGATACCATCGAGCTCACGTGTCCATCGTAAGAGAGCTACGTCTCCCTCTTGTTGGACCGAGTGAATAATCTCAGTGACACGTTTTTTAGCATCATGGTGCTGGGGAGGCCTTACTAAAAGCTCTTCTCTTCTGGAAGCAGAGAGGATCTGCCAGTTTTCAATACGCAACATCTCGTGAAAGGTAAAAATTAGACTTCATCACTCTAATATTTTTTCAATGGGCAAAATTAAAATAGAACTAGCCCCTAAGGATTGAATCGTTTCTAACGTTTTCCAAAAAACTCCTTCTGTAGAGACGACGTGAACTACCACTTTATCAGGATCTCCTGGAAGTGGAAGAACGGTTGGTGATTCAACACCAGGGAGCTGTTCGCAAATTTCCTTCAAGGCGCTTTTAGGAGCGTGAAAGGCAATATATTTACGCTTTGCAGCATGCTGCACAGCACTAATACGACGTGCCAGCATGTCGAATAAATCGTGTTGTTCAGGTGTGATAGCATGCTCTCCTCGAATCAGGCTTGCTTGACTCTCCAAAACTGTTTCCACAGGAATGAGTTTATTTTCTTCTAGGGTTTGACCACTAGAAACCAAATCGCAGATAGCATCTGCCATCCCCATACGTGGAGCCACCTCCACAGAGCCTGAAAGAATCAGCGTTGGAGCAGAAACATGTTGTTTTTTTAAATACTCCGTTAAAAGCAGAGGATAACTTGTGGCAATGCGTTTTCCTTCTAAGCTGCTTGGACCCTTATAATTCATCCCTTCTGGTACAGCAATCACCAAGCGACAATGAGCATTATCTAGCGTTAAAATACTTTGATATTTTTTATCAGGAAAGCGGAGTGATGCCTCCAGCAACACGTTAGTGCCAATAATCCCCCCATCACACAAACCATCAAAAACTAACGTAGGAATGTCATCATCACGCACAAAGAGAAGATCAATTGGGAAATTATTCACATGCGTTAGCAAGGCACTTTCTTTGACATGAAACTGAAGTCCACAACGCTCTAGAAGAGCTATTGAATCTTGAGCAAGGCGTCCTTTTTTTTGAAGAGCCAAGCGAAGTCGAGAGGGCATAAAATAGAAATTAGAATTTTTACTAGCGATAGAAGAGTTGATTCTTAAAGGAGAGTGATAGCTTGAGTCAATAGACTAACCATACTATTTCATACTGATTGTGACGAGTAGGTCGCGAAGGCTGTATGAGTCCCTACTTCCCGAGGAAGACTTCGAGCTTGGGCGCAACATCCACCCTTGCTTCCCGGCTTCTGCAGGTAATTGGTATGAAATATGCGAGCTAGCAGGTGTGATTATCAATGAGTCATATATTTTCCTGTCACACTTCTTGAACACGCAGCCACAGCCTCAGGCGTACCAGCAATGAGCAGCTCTCCCCCTCCGTCGCCTCCCTCAGGACCAAGATCAATCACCCAGTCAGCAGATTGAATCACAGCGATATGATGCTCGATGACAATGACGGTATTTCCTCGATCGCGTAGTTGAAATAAGACTTCCAAGAGTTTTTGAATATCACTTGCGTGCAGTCCTGTGGTCGGCTCATCGAGCAAGTAGAGCGTCTTTCCTGTTTCTCTTTTGCCAAGTTCAGCAGCTAACTTAAGACGTTGTGCTTCTCCTCCAGAGAGAGTTGTCGCTGATTGTCCTAATTTTAGATAGCCAAGGCCGACTTCGTGGAGTCGCGCTAATTTTCGATGGATCACGGGAATGGCTCTAAAAAAAGAAAGTGCTTCTTCAACATTCATCTCCAGCACATCTGCAATACTGCGCCCTTTAAAGGTAATTTCAAGAGCTTCACGTTGAAAGCGTCGTCCTTCGCAAACATCACAAGGGACAAAAACATCGGCTAAGAAATGCATTTCAATACGACGCATCCCCTCACCCCGACAATGCTCACAACGGCCACCTTTTACATTACAGGAAAAATATCCTGGTCTATATCCACGCACTTTTGCAGCTGGTAAATTCGTGAAAAGATCGCGAATCAACCCAAAAATTTCGATGTAGGTTGCAGGATTGGAGCGTGGTGTCTTCCCAATAGGGCTTTGATCAACAACAATGATTTTATCAATCTGTTCGCAACCCAAAAGAGTATCATGCTTACCGACTGCTATTTTAGAATGATGGAGTTGCTTCATCACAGCTGGATAGAGAATTTTATTCACAAGCGTTGATTTTCCACTTCCGGAGACTCCTGTAACAGACGTCACGAGGCCTATTGGAAATCCAACAGTGAGATTTTTTAAATTATTTTCACAAGCTCCCACAACCGTAATCCAGCCAGGATGAGGGGCTAGGAGAGGTGGAGCTGAACACCGTTTTGCAGGAGCCCCAATCCTTAATGCTCCGCTCAAGTAACGACCCGATAAGGAACGCGGGTTTGCGATGATTTGCTCCAGTGTTCCTGCAGCCATGATCTCTCCCCCCTCTAATCCAGCTCCAGGACCCATATCAATAATGTAATCGGCTGCACGCATCGTCTCCTCATCATGCTCCACCACAATCACACTATTTCCTAAATTTCGCAAATCATAGAGAGTCTTGAGTAGACGTGTGTGATCACGTGGATGCAGACCAATACTCGGTTCATCTAGAACATAGAGAACACCTGAGAGAGCTGATCCCACTTGTGTTGCTAAGCGAAGACGTTGCGTCTCACCACCCGAGAGCGTCCCACTTTCACGATGGAGTGTTATATAACCAAGCCCTACCTCTTCTAGAAAATGCAACCGTTTTAGAATTTCTTGAATCACTTCTTGAACGACCAGATATTCAGATTCCGAAAAGAAAATATGTTCACATACTTTTTTTGCCTGAGTGAGTGAGAGTTGACAGAAATCATGAATGTTCCACTCACGTCGATACTGCTCGGTTTGCTCGACAATGGTCACTGCTATTATTTCAGGACGAAAACGCTTCCCCTGACAGACAGGACAAATCAACGTTTTAGAAGGATGAGGGAGCAGCCCCCCTCCTTGGCAATGGGGACAGGCTCCTAGCAGACTATTAAAAGAAAAACTTTTGGGAATCAGCGGAGGCATTGTAAAGCCAGTTTTAGGATTACAAAAATCAGTGGAAAAATAACGTTCTTCCCAAAGGTCACTTCCTGGGCATTGTGTCAAATTTAGGATACGATTTTTTCCCCACCGTAAGGCAGTGCCAAGAGAATCGTGCAAACGTTGTCCAATACCCTCTCCGACAATGAGCCGATCTACCACCACTTCCAGCTGGTGTACTTTCTTTTTTGAAAAAGAAAAAGTATCCGCTTCCTCAGTACTCACGATAGTCCCATCAATCCGCATCCTTACGAATCCTTCACGCCGCACGCGGTCCAGCACCTCTTCATACGACTCACCTTCAGCACGCGCAAGTGGAGAGAGGAGCATCATCCTTGTTCCTGTAGGAAATTTTAAAATCTCATCAGCAATTTGTTGGAGTGACTGTCTTTGAATAACCTCCCCACTTTTGGGATCATGTGCTACTCCTACAGATGCAAAAAGGAGCCTCAAATAATCATAGATTTCTGTTGTTGTAGCGACCGTTGAACGAGCACTAGGAGAGGCCATATGTTGACCGATAGCAATGGCAGGTGATAATCCCTCAATAAAGTCAACATCTGGCCGTTGCAAGCGATCAAGAAACTGACGTGCATAGGCAGAAAGAGTCTCTACATAACGCCTCTGCCCTTCGGCAAAAAGGGTATCAAAGGCCAGAGAGGATTTTCCCGAACCACTTGGTCCAGTGATCACCACCAACTGATTTTTAGGAATCGAGAGATCGAGGTTTTTTAAATTATGCTGACGTGCTCCTTTAATACGAATAACGCCCGAAGAGGAAAAAATATTTTTCATAACATCACAAATCCTTACCTAAACTAACCCGGATATTTCATGCTAATGGTGACGAGGAGGCCGCGAAGGTTGATAGAGGAGGGCACGCGATCAAGTCTGACGAGATAGGCGTTTGTACACACTGCCCAAGGAAGACTTCGAATCCAACGCTCTATTCATAGAGCTTTGCACATGCCTTTATAAATTGAGTGTGAAATATCCGGTATAGCGGAGCAGTCGCATTCATGAGTAACAAAAACTGGTGAGGGAGGGATTCGAACCCTCGGTACCTTTTACAGTACGGCGCTTTAGCAAAGCGCTGCTTTCGACCACTCAGCCACCTCACCTAAGATTATTATTTCAAGAGCGAGGATTCTGTAAGAGAGGACTCGCAAGGTCAACTTGAAAGCTGCTTAGGAATAAAAATAGGGGTATCCCAACATGGGGTTCCTACTCTACTCTCTAACTATTCATTTTTATGATGACTTCAATGCCTCCTGTTAAGACAACTGCGAAACAACTCCTTATTACCGGATCTACCGGCTTTGTAGGACGCAATTTGCTGATTCACGCTCTGAAGGATCCGAGCTGGTCTCAAATCATTCTTCCTGTCAGAAATCCAAAGAAACTTCTTGAACAACTCCACCAGGATCATCTCCATGGGTATTTAGATCGCTTGCACCTCTGCACCGTGAGCAACAATACATGGAACTTAGAAGGGATCGAGGATCTTGACCTAGCGATTCACTGTGCTGGACTCACCTTCTCTCGTGACCGAGATCCTTATTTTGCAACACATGTAGAGGGCTCTCTCCATCTGCTAGAATCACTCCCAAAGCACTCGCGTCTCCTTGTACTCTCCTCCCAATCAGCAGCTGGACCGAGCTCTAAGATTATCCCAATACGTAGAGAAAACCATCTTGAAAAACCCCTCACCTGGTATGGAAAATCGAAATTAGCAATGGAAAAAAATCTCTCGCTGCTCGCCTATGAACGGCTTCTTATCCTGCGTCCTCCTATGATTCTTGGCCCCCGTGATACGGCGACAGTTCCCCTTTTTAACATGGCTAAGGGACGAGTACGTTTTAAACCTGGTTTTAAAAAAAAGGAATATAGTTGGATTGCGGTCGATGACTTATGTGATGCAATACTTCTTGCTGCAAGGAACGATTGGAGCTCCCTTCCCCAGCGTTGTTATTTTTTAGCACATCCAAAAACATTGACTGATGTCGCATTGCTTAAGACAACAGCTGAAATAATTCATGCAAGTGGTATTACTCTTCCTTTACCTCATGCTCTGATCCAATGCATTTCAAGAGTAGCTGATCTGGTACCAACGCTGAGAGAAGCCCTTCCTAGCTTGGGTCGTGATCGGGTTAAAGAAATATTTGAACAGCGTTGGGTGATTGATGGAAAACCTTTCGAACGCGATTTTCAGTGGAAAGCTCAAAAAGATCTTCGTGAGACTTTACAAGAAACAGCTGTTTGGTTAGAGAGAAACAGAAGTTCGAAGAGTAAATCGCAATAGGATTCTAACACAGCATCCATCTGAATTCCCGGCTTCCGTAGGTGATCGTGATGAAATATGCGGGTTAAGGAAACGCTGGAACCGTGTAGGGAATATCACCTGCATAGGGATAAAGATTGATGACATAAAGTCCACTTGAAGAGCCGGTAGGGTCGCCCCCTTTTTCTTTTGCGTTAAGCACTCGTTGATAAGCTTCGCAAGCAATTCTTGTGACTCTTGCTTGCATTTCTGGATGATCTTCATAGTGACGCATGACGCAATAGATAGCTTTTAATTCAGCCAGTCGTTCTTGGACGTAAGGTTCTATGGGATCACTAGAAGGACTTGAATTTTTGAGTTTTTGATAATGATTTTTTATATCACTGAGTACATTTTGATAACTCAGCTCTTGGGTGGTTACTCTGGGGCCAGGCTTATAGAGCAATTGACCATCTGATTGTGATTGGCTTTCCAATTTATTTGCATAGGTGATTTCGGCACGGCTTTTAGAGTTTAAGTAGCGAGCACTTAAATAAACAGTAAATTGTCTAGGCATCGAAGCAGAAGTAACGACTCGATTTACTATTTTAAAAGTACGACTTTCAAAACCGACCCCTGAAGTGATTTCCTCGTTGAGTTGGTCTTCATTCTCTACGCTATCTTGGGCTTGATGCGCTATTTCAGGAAGATTGTCGGCGCTTGTCATTCCCAATAAATGTCGGGTGTCATCGACTAAATGAACCACATCATGAGTTAAATCATTACCTGTTCCATGTAACGCAGCCTCTGAAGCATAATAACCAGATAAAAGAAATAATTCATGGCTGAGTGCTTCTGAATAGGGAATCCCAGTCGCAGCAACGGCATGATCGATCACACCACCCACAAGAGTATTCTGAATACTTTCACCTAGCATGGCACCAACAGTTGTATGATATGCAATATTAGCACCAGCATTGGCACCCGTGAGAGCATTCACATCACTCTGGGGGCTCAAGGCCTCATCAACCTTAGCATCCCAATAAGTTGTTACATAACCAACACCCCAACCAGCAGCCACCCCTGCAATGATACCAATCCCGAGAGCTCCAACCGGAAGTAATGCCGTGCCAAGGGCTCCTGTTGCCAGTGGTGCTCCCAAGTGTGCTACAGCAGTAGTAACTGCAGGGCCAACTGAGTAGCCTTTTAAAAGCATTCCTATTTTGATGAGATCTCCAGGGGTTTTTAGTAACTCTTTTCCAGTTTCAGTCAGTTTCTTTAAACAGCGTTGTTCCTCAAGTGATAGTTTTTCAAATTTTTCCTCTGCCTCACATCTTACACGATTTTCTCTGTGTTCGCTCAGTATACCCGATTGCAAAGGAATGAGTTCAGCCACGCGATCCAAACCTGCGTAACAGTCATCGATCATCGCTTTTGCTTGACGATAGCCTAGAGGAGAGTTCGGCTCGTGTTGAAGAAAGGGTTGAGGGAGTTGATCTCCAAATTGAGCTTGAATGGCTTGAGAAAATCTTTTCCAGATCGCTCGTGACTGATCTTCCGTTGGTGGTTCTTGTTGAAAAAGTATTTTATTCTCTTCATCTGTTAGCAAAAAACCATCCTCCTCTTGGCATAAAATATCAGTAAAAGGCTTCAGTAAATGGTGAGCATTCTCTCTAGCGCTCTGAGCAAGAACATAAGTCCCCTCCAGCATCTCCTCTCTGGCTTGGGGATCTAGATTTTTAATATCTTCAAACGCATCACTCAGTGAATGAGCTACCTCATTAAAAGCTGGAGGTTCCTGATTTGAGGAGTGGCTAGAAATCTGCCCAACTTGCTCTGCCTCTCTTGTTTTGATTTCTTGAAAAGCTTGGTAAGCCTCTAAGGCAACTCTAGAAATCTCATTTTTGACTTTTTCTAAGTTCTCCGCTGAAGAGTTGTTAGGAATCCCTACCTTGATTCTAATAGCTTCCTCGTGAAATTTTTTAAGATTGTTGTTAGGTGAACGATCACTTCTGGAATTTTTTTGAAGCTCCTTATCCATGATTTGTATTGCTTTGATTTTGGTTATAGCAAGGCTCCTAATTGCCTCACGATCATCATTCTCTTGTTCACCATTGTGATGATTGTAATAGGAGCGATTGGTATATCCAAACCAACTACCCAAAAAGGAGAGACGACTCCTTTCCGTTTCTTTCACTTTTCCTGAGGAATTATTGGGCGATACTTGCTTCAATGATCCAGAAGAACTGACAGTGGCATTATCATTAGATTTAGAGGTAAAGGGATAAAAACTAGGTAAACTAGAAATAATCCGCGAAAATAAATTTTGTGCGCTCATGATAAATCAGTAGAAAAGAAATTACTCGGTAGTATTACTATGGACCCAATATCCGATAGATTCTTAAGATAGTAAGAGGAAATAAAAGAAGGTAGGATGCCCTCATTTCTAGAATGCGTTACAGCTATCTTGGTAATACAGATCAAGGACCTTGTTAAAATTGGTCAAAACTGATTTTTTATTCAAATATTTTTTACCCTCACTTTCCGTAACGAAATCTAGCACGCTCTTCTTGAGCAGTTGTGTTGATACAATCACCATGCATTACCTTATTATTATTTTTCTTTTTCACTTAGGAGTTTTAGTAGCTCAAGAAACAACAATTTCTACTTCTTCCAAAGCAGTTGAACCTCTCAACCAAACTTCAACACGAGCCGAACTCTCCTCAAAGCTTCTATTAGAGCAAAAGCAATCCTCCCTTTCTGCCAAGTCTACCACTACAGGACCAGGAACTGACCTTGCTAACCAAGCTTCGTTAGAGAAATTACCCCACGTCTCGGCAGCAATTTTACGAACAAAACTCCAGCAGGAGAAGGATCCCTCACAACGCCATCAAATAGCGTTACGTCTTGCAGAGATTCTACTCCAGGAACAACGTCCCGCTGAGGCTCTCTCAATCCTAGAGTCGAAGGATATTGACTCACCTCAAGAGGGAGAGCAGGACACGATGGTTCTATTCTGGAAAGCTCAAGCCCTACTTGCATTGCAGCGGCCTGCAGAGGCTATTGCATTACTTGAAAAACTAGTTTTGATATTTCATTCCAATCTCACTCCAGAACTTTCCACTCAACAAACTCAAGATTATCTCGAAGCCTCTCAAATGAGCTTAGTTCGTGCCTACCGTGCACAAAGTGACTTTGCAAAAGCCATATCAGTGCTCGATACTATTACTCCCAATGGCCCCATGGCGGCTCTAGTCTTGCAAGAACGAATAGCAACTTTACTAGCCCTTCAAAAAAACAGTGATGTTGAACAACTCTTTAAAACCATCTCACCACAGACACTTTCAAAGCAACCACGCCTGGCCTATCTTTTTGCGCTATGTGCAGCACAACAAGGGGACAATACTGAAGCTCTGAAGCGATTTTCAAAAGTGGAGGCTGTTGATCCTTGGACCTCCTCCGCTGCTATTTCAGGAATCGTTCATTGTGATATTTCCCTTAATAAACCTGCGGAAGCACAATTAATTTTAGAAAAATATTTGCAAGAGAATCCAGAATCTCCACGGGTAGCAGAATTGATGACTCAGTTAGAGCAGCTCTATATTCTTCAAAATAACAATGACATAACCCTTTTTCAAAAGTGGTCCCAAGATACAACACAACCCTGGCGTGCCTCCTATGCGCTACTTCCCTACGCACGAACCATGGAACGTCTTGGACATCGAGATAAAGCCGATGAATTGTGCACCATTTTTTTAACCACCTATCCTCATCATGCCCTTAACAATGAGGCTTTATTAGAACTGGCTCAGAGCAAACTCTTGCAAGGAGATCCTCAAGGAGCCCTCTCCTATATTGGTGATAGACCTGATATGGCTTCTTCAATGCGGGCCCGCTACGCTTTTCAAAGGGGTTTAGCAGAATCAGCATTGAAACATCCTGAACAAGCCAAAAAAGCGTTTATTGAAGCGGCTTCTTTTGATCCCCATCTCTCAGAGGATGCCTTGTACAATCAATCGCTTCTTCAAATTACCCCTGACATTGAGAATTCCATGACACCACTCAAAAATGCACACGACCAAAATGCTCATGAAAATGAGGAGTATCTAGCTGTTCTTTCCACAGATCAAGGAACTCGTCAAAGTGCAATTTCAGTGATTAAAGCATCTCGTCATTTTCTAGAAACCTACCCTCAATCCCCCTTCTCCAATGAAGTGAGGATGAAACTGGGGGAAGCCTTGCTGGCCTTTGGCAATGTTAGGGAAGCACGCTTAGAACTAGAAACAGTAGGAAAATTAGAGCCTTCTTCTGAACTAGGAAGGCAAGCACTTTTCCTAGCTGCCCAAGCAGCGTCACGCAGCATGGATCCTAAGTCCATTGATGATGCTTTGATGCTTTTAGAACAAATCGCTCAAAGCCCTCATGCAGGAGCTGATGTTTGGCAAGCAAGATTAGATCAAGCTGCGTTAAAAAATGCTCAAGCATTGCCACTAGAAGCAATTGCTATTTACGATCAGATTTTGGCTTCACAGGAACCCTCTCCTCAATTACGTAATACCGCACACATGGCAAAAGGAGACACGCTCTATGGACTGGGCACCAAAGATCGTGCTAATTATCAAGCGGCCATCAACGTCTGGCGCCAGCTAGCCGATGAACCCAACATCGCTCCCTACTGGCGCAATCAAGCGCTCTGTAAAATAGGATTAACTGATGAAAAATTAGGCGATGTCGACTCTGCTCTTACAGCTTATTATGAAGCACTGAAGACTCCATTAAACCAAGAAACAGAGCTGCTCTGGCATGATAAATCAGCTTTTGAAGCAGCACGCTTGTTAGAGTCAAGAAAGCAATGGAGTGAAGCAATTCGACTTTATCAACAAATTGTTTCTGAAGGGGGCCCTCGTGCTTATGAGGCGCAGGAAAAAGTGAGCAAGCTTCGTTTAGAGAATTTTCTCTGGGAAAAATAGATTCCATAGCTCCTCATCATTACGATCAGTATGAAACATCCAGGTTGACCCGGATATTTCTATTTTTTTCTATCCTCGAAATTTCTCTATGGCTACACTTTCAGATTTTCTTATGACCTCCTCTATTCAACTTTTTATTCCTGGTCCTGTGAATGTTTCTCAAAAAACCAGAAATGCTTTTTCAAGACCGATGATAGGACATCGTGGTAATGATTTTAAAAAACTCTATGCCTCCTGCCAGCCACGCCTTCAAGCGCTTTTTCAAACCGAGCGGCCTGTCTATATTTCTACCTCCTCGGCATGGGGAGTGATGGAAGGGGCATTGCGTAATCTAGTTCAAGGAAAGGTGCTCCATTGTATGAATGGGGCTTTTTCTGATAAATGGTTTGATGTGGCAGAACGTTGTGGGTATCACGCAGAGAAGCTACAGGTAGATTGGGGAAACCCTATCACTCCTGAACTCTTAAGAGCTCGTTTAGAACAAGGGGATATTGATCTTGTCACTTTAATCCATAATGAAACCTCCACTGGTGTCTTAAGCTCCTTAAAAGAGCTCGCTGAGGTGATGAAGCAATTCCCAAATATCTTTTTTGTTGTAGATACTGTTTCATCTTTTTCTACGATCCCTATCTCGATGGATGAACTTGGAATTGATGTGATGTTAACAGGAAGTCAAAAGGCATTAGCACTTCCTCCAGGGTTGGCACTTTTTTCGGTTTCTCAAAAAGCAATGGAACGTGCAGCAAAAATCAAGGGTAGAGGCTACTATTTCGATTTCCTCGAATTTCAAAAAAATCATGAAGGGGATATGACCCCAAGCACTCCTTCTATTGGACATATCTATGCTTTACAATCGAAGCTTGATGATATTTTTGAAGAAGGGATCCACGAACGCTATGCCCGTCATGCGCGGACTAATAAGCTCGTTCACGATTGGGTCAAGCACCATGGATTCGAATTTTTTGCCCCGGAAGGATACCGCTCTTTATCACTGACCTGTGTTAAAAATAACAAAGAGGTCGATGTGGCTGCATGGATTGCCCGTCTCAAAGAAAAATATCATACGATTATTGATGGGGGTTATGGAAAGATCAAAGGGACCACTTTCCGTATTTCTAACATGGGAGATGAGACCGAGGAGACGGTATCTCAGCTTCTCTCTTGGCTTGATGATGTGAGGTAGAGGCTGCCACAGCTACCATCTTTACACCTGCTTTCCGCTTGCTCCTCTTGACTCTAGCCTATAGCCTCCAGGCTTCTTTATGAGTTACCGAGATACTGTTTCTTTGCCCAAAACCGATTTTCCGATGCGTGCCGGTCTTGCTACCCGAGAACCAGAATTACTAGCCCGCTGGAGTCAAGAGAATCTCTATGAGCGTATTATTGAGTCGCGTCAGGGACGACCTCGCTACCTACTTCATGACGGTCCTCCCTTTGCTAATGGAAAAGTTCATATGGGAACAGCGCTTAATAAAGTGCTCAAAGATTTCGTCATTAAGTCAAAAACGATGGCTGGTTTTCAGGCTCCTTTCGTTCCAGGCTGGGATTGTCATGGGCTGCCTATTGAATTCAAAGTTGTACAATCCTCTCGGGGGCTGACCCCTCTTCAAATTCGAGAACAATCAGAAGCCTACGCGAGAAAATTTATCACTATTCAACGTGATGATTTCAAGCGGCTCGGTGTCTTTGGAGATTGGGAAAATCCCTACCTCACCTTGGATCCTGCATATGAAGCTAGCGTGATTCATTCTTTTGGAAAGATTGTTAAAAAAGGACTTGTTTATCGGAGTAAGAAGCCGGTGCATTGGAGCACGGGAGCTCAAACCGCTCTAGCAGAGGCTGAAATCGAGTACCAAGAAAAAATCTCCCCTGCTATCTATGTTGCATTTCCTCTCAAGAATGAAAATCTAGAAAATGTCAGCGTCATTATTTGGACAACAACGCCTTGGACACTGCCTGCCAATGTGGCTGTAGCCCTCAATGCTGATGCAACTTACGTGATTCTTCATACCAAGAACAAAAAAGGTTCTGAAAGAAAATATTTAGTAGCAGAAAAACTCGTCGATAAAATCTGTGAAGCATGTGCACTAGAAAAAATCTCCCTTCATGAGACCTTCTTGGGCTCTCAACTAGCAGGAATGCAAGTAGAGCATCCTTTCCTACCACGCACAGCTACTCTCTTTTGTGGAGATTTTGTCACTTTGGATACTGGAACAGGACTTGTCCATATTGCTCCTGGGCATGGAGAAGATGACTACTCCTTAGGAATCAAAAACAATTTACCCATTTTATCCCCTGTGGACGATGATGGCTGTTTTACCGAGGAATGCGGTCTTACTGAACTCGTCGGCAAGCAGGTCTTTGCTGGAAATCAACTCATTATCGATCTACTTGAGGCTCGAGGTCTCTTACTTGGACATAAAGAATATACTCATAGTTATCCTCATTGCTGGCGCTCTAAAACACCGATTCTCTTTCGTGCTGTGGAGCAATTTTTTATTAGCATTTCCAAACTTCGAGAAAGTGCTCTTAGTGCCATTGATGAGGTCTCGTGGCTTCCTCATTGGGGACGCAACCGTATACGAGGAACGGTCGAAAACCGTCCCGACTGGTGTATCTCGCGCCAACGCTCCTGGGGTGTTCCGTTACCTGTTTTTTACGATGAGAAAAATCAACCAATCCTAGATCCCCTCATCATTGCCAATGTTGCCAAGGTCATCGAAGAGCATGGTTCCAATGCCTGGTTCTCTTTGGATGACCCAACCTGGTGTCGCCTTGCAGGAGCACCTGTTGGATCAACACGCCGTTTTGATACGCTGGATGTTTGGATTGATAGCGGGGTGAGTCATGAAGCTGTTTTGCGAGCACGACCTGAGTTGCAATTTCCAGCAGATCTTTATTTAGAAGCCACTGATCAGCATCGAGGCTGGTTTCAATCCTCACTCATGACCTCCATAGCACTTCATGGCGTTGCTCCCTACAAGAGTGTCTTGACCCATGGGTATGTCGTCGATGTCGACACACGTCAGAAGATTTCTAAATCCAATCAAGGAACACCTGGATATCAAAAACCGACTGAAGTAGACCATTTTATCAAGACCTACGGAGCAGATATTGTTCGTCTCTGGGCAAGTAGTATTCAAATCACCGATGATGTCCCCTTTTCTGAAGAAATTTTTGCACGTGTGACCGATTCCTATCGTCGCCTGCGTAACACACTGCGAATCCTTCTAGGGAACCTTGCTGGATATGATCCTCACGCAAGTACACCCACACCAACGGGCATCGACTTATGGATTCTAGGACGTTTGCAGCAGGTGGTTAATATATGCCGTTCTGCATATGATGAATTCTCATTTCAACGTGTCTTCCATACGATTAATCAATTTTGTACGGTCGATTTGAGCAGTCACTATATTGATGCGACCAAAGATCGCCTTTACTGCGACTCACCAAATTCAAACCGACGTCGCTCCACCCAGGCGACCATGGCCCATATCTTTGAAACCTTAACACGCTTGCTAGCACCGATTTTGGTTTTCACTGCTGAAGAGGCCTGGGGCTACTATCGGCCAGGAAGCTCCATTCATGTAGAATACTTTCCAGAAGTCGTAGAGGTCGATGAAGAGCTACTCAAGCGCTACGAAAAACTGTTTCTCCTGCGCGGCCAGGTTGCTCAAGCTCTCGAAAAAGCACAGAATGATCATCTCATTTCCAATCCTTTGGAAGCAAAAGTAATTGTAACAACAGAAGATACTTTGATTTTACAAAGCACTGGGACTTCTGCAGGCCTCTCAGAAGCAGAAGAGCTTTTTATCTTGAGTTATCTTGAGGTAGTGCAGGGTCCAGAAATGATTCGTATTGAAAAAACGACCACTCAGAAATGTGAGCGCTGCTGGCGTCATCGTAATGATGTGGGGAACCATCATGAGCATCCGACGTTATGTGGACGCTGCTCAACAGTGATGAGTGAGAGAATCTGAAGCATTTCTTCATGAAGACAGAGAGCTTTTTTCTTCTCAAGCTTCAGGCTCCCGATCGCATCGGTCTACTTGCCTCCATTACAAACCTTATCGCAAAGCATCAGGGAAACTTAGTAGAGGTGCAACAGTATACGAGCACGCTTGATAAGGTATTTTTTGGACGTCTTGCTTTTGAAATTTCAGGACTCGACAAAATTGAAGAACTCAAAAAAAATATCTCTCTTCTCGCACAAGAGATAGAAGCTCAATGGACATTACGAGATCAGAGTGTTCCATTAAAGACAATCTTGCTTGTGAGTAAAACAAACCACTGTCTTGCCGATCTTCTTTGGCGCTGGCGATCTCAAGAACTCAACATCGCCATTCAATCTGTGATTTCTAATCATGAGGATTTACGCTCCGAAGTCGAACGCGAAGGATTACCTTTTCATTATTTCCCAATCCCCCAGGAAGCCGCACTAAAAGAACAAGCCTTACAACAGATGGCGGCCATGATTCGTCGTGAATCGGCAGAACTTCTTGTGATGTGCCGCTACATGCAAGTGCTCCCTGCATGGTTGTGTGAAGAGTATAAAAATCGAATTATCAATATTCATCATTCCCTTTTACCAGCCTTTGTGGGAGCAGATCCTTACAGACAGGCCTACAATCGAGGAGTGAAGCTCATTGGAGCAACATGCCATTATGCTACCGAGCAGCTTGATGCAGGCCCCATCATTCATCAAGAGATGCTTCGAATAGAACATTTCCATTCGTTAAATGATATACGACGCCTCGGTCGTGATTGTGAAAAACTAGCACTAGCACGAGGAATTCGTTTTCATGCCGATGACCGTGTTCTTGTTTACGATGGGCGATCTATCGTGTTTGGAGATTAAGTAAAATGGTAGACTCGATCATAATAATAGAGCCTCCTATATTCTCCTTCATTCTGACCGGCCCCTCACGACCAATCAGTATCAAATATCCGGGGGCTAATCCCTCTCTTCTTCCTCCCGTACCCCTTATGACTATTCAGTTCCCCCTTTTAGCTATTGCTCTCTTCATGATGGGTACCCTACCGATCTTACAAGCGGCCCCTCTCTATGATTCCGCTGAAGAGATGATTACATCGGATGACTATGGGGCCTTTCTCAACGCACTCGAAGCACAAAGAACATCCGAGTTTAGAGAAATCGA
>Ga0114975_10000414_pt1 | contig 32110 bp, 34 predicted proteins | sample S_130626_EF_Meta_FD_87031 | JGI IMG/M metagenome (GOLD analysis project Ga0114975, IMG submission 87031) | Freshwater microbial communities from Lake Simoncouche, Canada to study carbon cycling - S_130626_EF_MetaG | ecosystem: Environmental > Aquatic > Freshwater > Lake | place: Lake...
ATTTACCTTGGTTGCTGGGGTCGGGTCAACGGTCATGGGTTCGTTGATAGCGAGTCCACACGATGCAAACAGCTGGTCAATTGATTTTGTCTTCGTGGAAGCCACATGCAGAGACATCGGGATTGGTGATGCGCTTGTCATGGAGTGCTTGCGTGAATTAGCGCATAAAAATGTCACTTGGGTGCAATCGAGTGCCTTACCAGGCGATCGTGCAATGAAGAACCTTTTTGAACGGCACGGATTAGTCGCTCAAACAATCATTGTGGGAAAAAAGCTTTAACGACCCTTCCACTGAGGAGCGCGCTTTTCGATAAATGCGGTGAGGCCCTCTTTGGTGTCTTCTGATCTCAAGATTGGAGCAAATTCCTTATTGGTCATGTCAATAAGTTCTTCGTCTGTTGAGTATGCCGAAGCAAGAATGACTCTGCGACTTGCAGCTACTGCCATCGGAGCAGACAATGCAATCTTCTCAGCAAGAGCCATTGCTGCTTCTACTTCTTTGCCTGGTTCCACTATCTGATTAACCAAACCGAGTGCATAGGCGCGATCAACTGAAAGGGGATCGCCTGTCAGGATGACTTCCATAGCAACGGCTCGTCCGATTGCGCGTGGGAGGCGGAACAGTCCACCAGCTCCGGCAATCAAATTTCGCTTTACTTCAGCGAGTCCAAATGAAGATCGCGACGTCGCAATAACCATGTCAGAGGCAAGGACAATCTCGCAGCCTCCGGCAGTGGCAAGTCCGTCGACTGCAACAATGATCGGCTTTACTCTGTCGCGGTATACATACCCTGCGAAACCGCCGCGCTTTGTACCGAGGGTTTGTCCACCTGCGCTGAGCGCCTTGAGGTCTGCACCCGCACAGAAGACGGGAGTTTTATGGCCCTCAGTATTTGCAGTGAGCACACCGACCCACACAGTGTCGTCAGCTTCAAGACGATCAATACACGCTTCCATGTCGGCAGCTAACTCGTCGTTCACGGCGTTGCGTGCATCGGGACGATTGAGAGTGATTAGTGCAACGTTTCCGTGCACTTCATATGTGACCAAGTTTGACATGACTCCACCGTAGTGAGAAGCAGTGTCGATGGGGAAGTTGAGGTTATTCAGCCTGTTCAGGAGTCGATGCAGCTTCAGAGACGACAGGTGCATCTGCGACTGAAATATCGGAAGTCGGAACTACTGGTGTTTCGACAACGTCAACAATCGCCGCAACAACTGGTTCAGCTTCTGTTGCCTCAGGAACTGATGCAGCAGCATTGGCTGCAGGCTTCTGTGTATCGGCGCCCTGAGGTTTTGGACCACGACGAGGCTTGTCTGCACCTGGCTTGCCATCTGCAGACTTGTTCAGTTCACCTGCACGCTTGTGTGGGCCTTTGTCGCCGCGAGGAACCTGCAGCGGGCGTGGTGGACGCGCCTTCGGATCAACTGCAATGCCGAACAACGCAGCGATCTGTGGCATGAGTGGTCCGAGACGAGTCACAGTCTTTGTGAGATCTTCTGAGATCACCGCTGGAACAGTAGCAGGAAGAACTTTTGCATGGACCGGCGAGAATGCGGCAGCTTCCAACAACGCAATCCAACGCTCCGATGGCGCATCAGTAGTGAGACCAGCGACAGTGGCGGCGACGACTTGAGCTGCAAGGGGAGCAGGGAACGGAACACCAGCTTTGGGAGGCTGAGAAGACAAACGCAATGCACGCACGACTCGGCCTACCGATGTTGCAGCCGCGACATCGTCGAGCCAATTCTTTGTCTCTGTCTCTTGTCGAATGACAAGTCCTTGCTTCATCTTTACAACGAGAGCGCGAGTTTCTTCATCAATAGCAACCAGCTGATCTGCTGTAACGACAATGGAACGCAAGTCGCGCAAATCTATGTCATGAATTATTGACTCTGCAGACAATGCCTTGTCGCGCCACTCAGCTACACGAAGTCGTGGCAACAGTTGCTCAGCGATTTGCAACAAACCTTCTGCTGGAACCTTTTCTTTTCCTGCAGCAACTGCAACACGGTTCTGCTCTTCAATTGCTGCGCGAACCGCTGGCACTCCACCATTGAGAACTGTCTCTGCAATTGTGCGATGAGCCTGTGGTAATTCAGCGAGCACAGCATCAACGTTGACTCGCAACGGACGAATGCGCTTTGCCTTAGGGCGCTGTGGCAGTTCTGGCGGCGCATCAAAGAATTGACGGCGCGGACGATCCGAGCGACCCTCTGCGCCTTCTTTGCGATCTCCGCGTGCACGGTCGCCGTCTTTACGTTCACCACGAGGCTTGTCGCCATCTTTCCGATCGCGACGAGGGCCTTTACGGTCATCGCCACCGCGTGAACCCTTTTTGGCAAGTTGTTGCGTTACTGGTTCGAAAGCGCGAGTTGAAGGAAGAATCTCAAGAAGTCCAGTACGAACATTCTTTGCTTTCGGAGGAGTGATCGACAATACGCGACTACCATCAAGGTCTGTTTCGACATCTGCGCGCATTACGTCGTTGACGCTTGCTCCGGCAGGGACGACTGAGTCGACTACTTCACCACGTGGCTCACGTGCGCCGGCAGCGCGCCATGTCCAAGTGCCATCTGGGCGTTTGCTGGTGAGTTCGATCTCGATACGACGTGACATAGGGATCTACGGTATCTCGGAAAACCCCACGACCATCAGAGGATGTAGATCAACTTGCTACCGTGGCGCATGCCTATCTACGCACTTGGTGATCAAATACCTTCAATTCACCCAACGGCCTATGTCCACCCCGATGCTGTGATCATTGGATCAGTCACCATCGGTGCGCAGAGTTCCATCTGGGCCTGTGCCGTCCTGCGTGGCGATGATGGGGCAATCGTCATTGGAGAGCGAACCAGCATCCAAGACGGAACCGTTGTTCACACCACCCCTATGGACCATACGACGGTCGGAGACGACTGCGTTGTCGGTCATCTCGTTCACCTAGAGGGGTGCATCATCAAGAATGGCGCCCAAGTGTCATCCGGTGCCATCGTTCTTCATAGAGCTGTTGTCGGTACCGGCTCTATTGTTGCCGCCAATTCTGTTGTCCTTAACGACACGGTGGTTCCTGAAGGCGCCCTCGCGGTTGGTGCACCAGCCACAATCAAAGAAGGGCGTGCACGCAAAGCCGATATCGATTTGGCAGTTCTTGCGTACCTGCACAAAGGCCAACGCTTCAGAGAACAGTTGCGTCGCATTGACTGAGTCTCCAAGTGTCCCATCGTGGACGATGCTTGATTTTCTCGTAGCAAGATCAGAATCAGAATTGCTTGCTGACATGTTATGGAGCCTCGGAGTTGTAGCCGTCGAAGAACGCGAATCAGCAGGCGAATTTGTCACGCTACGCACAAGCATGGGCGAGGACCACTCAGTCACTCGAGATTTCATTCAGCAGAATTTTCCTGACGTTCAAATCTATGTGGCACATATTGATCGAAGCGTCGCCGACACATGGCGCATTCATGCTGCACCAACATGGGTAAATGACGAAGTTGTGTTGTGCCCAGCATGGGTGGATTCACCTGATGCGAAACACGTCATTCGTATCGAGCCGGCTGACACCTTCGGATTAGGCAACCACACAACAACAGTCTTGGCCCTTCGTCTTGGTCTTCAACATTGCGAACCGCACGCTCGAGTATTTGACTTTGGTTGTGGGTCGGGAGTTCTCGCCATTGCACTAACGAAAATTCTTCAGTGTGAATGTTTTGTCTTTGACATCGCACACAATGCACAAGAAGTGGTGCGCATCAATGATGAACTGAACGGTGTTCACACAACATGGCTGAGCGACGTTGTGGGCCTGAACGCTGGTCTTGTGTTCGCAAATATCCTTGCACCCGTTCTCATTGCAGAGTCAGCAACCATCAAAGGCTCTGTTAAACAGTCCGGACTCATTGTCCTTAGCGGAATGCGTAGCGAACAAGTCGAAAATGTTCTGCACTCGTACACCGACTGCACGGAACTAGAAAGAGAAGAGCGCGACGGTTGGACTGCGGTAGTCCTTCAGAAGTCGTAACAGATTAAGAAATGTTGCGAGAGCGAACACCAATTGGTGCAATGAGTCTGAAGCCAGCTGCATGACGCTCTTCCTCTGATTCGCCACCCCAAAAACCATATTCACGATTGCTACGAGCAAATTCACGACACGTTGTCATGACTGCACACGATTGACACACTTCGCGAGCTTGAGCTTCACGACGCTCCCGGGCTTGAGGACGCTCCGCTGCAGGAGGGAAGAAAATGGTGGAAAGACCTCTGCACTCGGCGTCTTCAGACCACGCCGTGTCGTTCCATTCCCGAAAAGAAAATAGTTCCCCTATTGACATTGTTGCCCCCAACTTCGCCGCGCTAGACAACACCATAGCCGAATTGACTCATTAGTCAATTCTGAATCGATAGGACCACCTATTGCTGGGCGAAAGCGGCTAAAACCCCGGCGGCGAAGGCGTCCACGTCCTCGGGGGATGTGTCCCAGGAAGTCATCCAGCGAACTTGGGAGCGAGAAAGATCCCAATCCCAGAAGAAGTTCCACGCCTGCAGGCGGTCCTTAATGGCCGCGGGCAAGACGGGGTAGAGGCTGTTAACAGCGGGGGGAGCGATCTGTAATGCATCGAGATGCGACAGTGCGTTGTACAAACGAAACGCCATGTCGTTTGCATGACTTGCGGTTTCGATCCACAGATTGTCTGTGAGAGCTTCAACAAACTGTGCTGCCGTGTAACGCATCTTGGATGGCAACTGGGTGTTCTGTTTGCGAATGAAACCGGAGCGTTCAGACGCAACACCACGACGCAACAGAACCGCCTCAGCACCAAACATGGCGTTCTTCGTTCCACCAAAAGAAACAGCATCCACACCAGCACCAAACGTGAGAGCACGAAATGTGGCTACGTCTCCACCAAGGGATGCTGTTGCATTTGAAATGCGCGCGCCATCAAGATGAACCCTCATGCCAAAGGAATGTGCTGTTTCGCAAATTGCGCGAATTTCATCAATGGAATAAACAGTTCCGAGTTCGGTTGCTTGAGTAATTGACACGACTCCAGGTTGCACATGGTGCACGTTGCCCAATGCAGAAGCAGCAGCAACAATATGCTCTGGCTTTACTTTTGCGTCAGGGGAGTCAACGTCTTGCAATTTGATTCCCAACATATGTTCAGGAGCGCCCGTTTCATCGACATGAATGTGTGCCCATTCGCTACAGATCACAGATTCAGCTGAACGCAAAAGACTTCCAAGAGCAACGATGTTCGAGCCAGTGCCATTGAACGTAAAAAGGACATCTACATCCGTGTCGCATAGCTCTTGAAAAAGCGCTATCGCTTGTTTGGTAATCGAATCACCGCCATAGGCCATTACGTGACCAGAGTTCGATCGCTCTATGGCCGAGAGATACCGAGGGTGAGCGCCACTGAAATTGTCACTGGCAAAAAAACGTTTAGGTGCGGGGGGTAATGACACGGAACAAAGGCTACCTGTCGTATAATTTCGTCATGACGATATCCAATGACACAGCAGGGCAGCAGGGAATCGACAAACGATGCCGGTGGTGTCGGCATGTTTTGGTCTCGTCAACCGGCCCAGGTCGGCCAAAGGAATTCTGCAGTCAACGATGCCGCCAATGGGATTGGGTATCACGCCAACGAGCGTCAGAACTTGCATTGTCAGAGAACGAACTGGTGATGACACGAGACGAACTAGACGCACTGAAGGACCAGATTTACGTTTTACATTGCGCACTAAATGACGTCCGAACAGATCTGGAGTCACCACGCCAGACCAAGGAATCGTTACTAGAGATGCTCGGCTGGATTATCCAGGCAGCTGAGCCGATCGCCTCAACTTCTTTAACCCCTGCAGTTCGCTCATAATCTCCGTTATGTAATTATTGCTGAGAGAGATTCTGACATCGTCAGAAAACCCGTGTCCCCGCTGGCCCTGAACCCAAGCGCCTACAGTGCTCATATGCCAATAGAACAACTCGGTCAAGGACAAACTGTGCAGTCAATTCTTGAACAGATGGAATCCCTGCGTACCAGCGATGTGCGCTGGCGTGACGGCCGCTGTTTCACTCTTGCCTACAGCGCCGGGCCCGATGTCCTGGCTCTAGCCGAAGAGTCGTATCGACGATTCTCTGGCGAGAACGCTCTGAACACAGGTGCTTTCCCATCACTGCGAGTAATGCAGCAGCAAGTCGTAGACATCGTCTCTGGCTGGACCCATGGTGACGACGCCACGGCCGGCTTTATGACCTCTGGTGGCACCGAGAGCCTGGTCCTCGCTGTGCGGTCCGCACGTAAGCGCGCAGAGCGTGAGGGACGCAATCTCAAGCGCATGAACATGGTTCTCCCCTCGTCTGCGCACGCTGCATTCGAAAAAGGTGCCGACTATTTCGATGTAGAGAGCCGGCGTGTATCAGTTGGTTCTGATTGGAAAGCAAATGTCGAGGCAATGCGTGACGCGTGCGATGACGAGACGATTCTGATTGTTGGTTCTGCACCGCAATACCCGCAAGGCGTCATAGACCCGATTGCCGAGATCGCAGAAATAGCTTCCAAACGAAACATTAATTGTCATGTTGATGCATGCATGGGCGGTGTGACGCTTACCTACTTGGAACGACTCGGAGAAACGATTGCCCCGTGGGATTTTCGATGCGACGGGGTGACATCAATCTCCGTCGACCTTCACAAATATGGGTACACATCAAAAGGTTCAGGCGTTCTCCTCCATCGCAACAAGACTTTGCGAGGTGATCAAACATTCATCACTGACAACTGGCTCGGAGGCATGTACGGATCCTCAGGAATTCTTGGTACGAAATCAGGTGGGCCAATCGCATCGTCGTGGGCAGTGCTGCATTATCTCGGCGACGATGGCTACGAGCGAGTAACGAAGAGTGCTCGCGATTCAGCGATGCGCATCAGCAATCACATCGCTGCCCATCCTGATCTTGAATTGCGCGCCATCCCCGATTCAACTCTTCTCTCTTTTGGCACTAAAGACACAAATCGTCATGACGTATTTGCCATTGCAGACCGTCTGATTGCAAAAGGTTGGTATCTCGACAAACAGACACCGCCAGCCAGTATTCATCTCACAGTTATGGCAGTTCACGCTCCCTTTATTGACGAATTCCTATCGGATCTCGATGCGGCGATACAACAGGTCGGTTCCGAAAAAGGAACTAGCGGCTCCTACGCCACCACGGAATGACTCGCCCCCCTTCCCCGCCGACTACGGTATGGAAAACGTCTACTTGGGAGAGTGTGAGCCGGAAACGGTTCACCGCCGAAGGAGCAACCACCCCGGAATCTCTCAGGCACAGGGACCAGGTAGACATCGAACGCTGGAAAGAGAGGGCTTGCCCTCCACCGACGGGGAAAGCCATTTCGATGGCGAAGCTCTCAGGTACAACAGACAGCGGGGGTCACAGAGTCAATCGGATTACTAATGACCTCTACCCCACGCTCACTTACCACGCCTGATTTCCACGCTGATCACTTCGCTTATCGTCATCTCGGTCTTAATGATGCAGACCGAGCAACAATGTTGGCCGCTGTAGGTTTCAAAAGTTCTGAAGAACTTCTTGATGCAACTATTCCGTCTTCGATTCGTCTGCGCACTTCGATGGCGCTTTCGTCTCCGTTATCTGAGTCCGAAGTTTTGCCCGTTCTCAAATCAAAATTCGCCAACGACGTACATCGAATTTCTTTCATCGGTCAGGGTTATTACAACACCATTACTCCCGGCGTCATCAAGAGAAACGTTCTAGAGAATCCGGCGTGGTACACCGCGTACACCCCGTACCAGCCAGAAATCAGCCAAGGACGCTTGGAAGCAATTCTTAACTTCCAAACAATGGTTGCGGAATTGACTGGATTACCACTTGCGAATGGATCCCTGCTGGACGAAGCAACGGCAGTTGCAGAGGCAGTCACTATGGCTCACAGGGTAAGCAAATCAAAATCTGATTCTGTTTTTGTAGACCGCAATACACACCCACAATCGCTTGCAGTTCTTTCTACACGCCTTGAGCCCATTGGTATCAGTATCGAGTTGGGTGATGTTGCTTCATGCAATACATCCCTGCATTTCGCTGTAGTTGTGTCAATGCCAGGAAGTGATGGCCACATTCCATCACCAACTTCACTTGCTGCACTCACAGAACGAGCAAGAGACAGCAAAACAATCTCCATCGCTATTACTGACCTTCTAGCGTGTGCGCTATTCACGCCCCCGGGACAACTTGGGTTTGACATCGCAATAGGTTCCTCACAACGCTTTGGAGTACCAATGGGCTTTGGAGGTCCACATGCAGCGTTCATGGCCACACGTGATGAACATGCACGCGCACTACCTGGACGCCTAGTGGGAGTCAGTACCGATACAGAAGGCCGACCAGCCCTGCGATTGGCACTGCAAACTCGCGAGCAACATATTCGACGCGAGAAGGCAACAAGCAATATCTGTACAGCACAGGTGCTGCTTGCAAACATTGCTGGGATGTATGGAATCTGGCATGGTCCGGACGGCTTGAAGAGAATCGCGTCCAGGGTTCACTCTCTCGCGCAAACAATCGCCGCGTCATTCACAAACGCCGGTATGAAAGTTCGGAACGACACTTTCTTTGACACGGTCGCGTGTGATGCAGAAGACGCACAAGCAGTCGTCATGCGCGCACGAGACGCTGGCTTCAACATGCGCCTCATCTCAGCTACAACATTCTCCTTGAGTGTTGACGAGACCACCACAAGAGAAGCAATCGTCAAGTTATTGAATTCAATAGATGTTGAACCGACTGAGTCCCAAGACGCCACAACTTCAAATGATCTCTTTCGCACAGACACATACATGAAGCAATCTGTGTTTCACCGCTATCACACAGAACATGAAATGCTTCGTTATCTTCGCGGCCTAGCGGACAAAGACCTCGCTCTTGATCGCACGATGATCCCGCTCGGATCATGCACCATGAAATTGAACGCAACCACCGAGATGGAACCCGTGACATGGCCAGAGTTCTCATCACTTCATCCATACGTGCCTGCAGACGAGTCTGTAGGCATTCGCACCGTGCTTGCTGAACTAGAAGCAATGCTTGTTGAAATTACGGGCTATGACGGCGTAAGCCTTCAACCAAACGCGGGTAGTCAGGGTGAGTTCGCTGGTCTTATGGCCATCCGTGCATATCACCGTTCTCGTGGAGACACGCAACGCACAATATGCCTTATCCCCTCTAGCGCCCATGGCACGAACGCAGCCAGTGCGGTCATGGCCGGCATGTCTGTAGTTGTCGTTAATTGCGATAACAACGGCAATGTGGATGTTGCTGACTTGAAGAACAAAGCGGAGCTCGCAGGCGACAAACTCGCAGCAATCATGGTGACGTATCCATCAACGCATGGCGTGTTCGAGGAAGCGATTTCCGACATTTGCGACATCATCCATCAACATGGCGGACAGGTATACGTAGATGGAGCAAACCTCAATGCCCTAGTGGGAACAGCGCAGCCCGGAAAATTTGGCGCAGATGTAAGTCATCTCAATCTTCACAAAACATTTTGCATTCCCCACGGTGGGGGCGGACCAGGAGTCGGACCAGTTGCTGTTCGTAGCCACCTAATCCCCTTCTTGCCTAGCGACCCATTGCAACCGTCAACTGGCATTGGTCCAGTTTCAGCAGCAAATTTTGGTTCCGCAAGTATCTGTGCGATTCCATGGGTGTACATCTCAATGATGAGTGCAGACGGATTGTTACAAGCAACATCGGATGCGATGTTGTCAGCGAACTATATTGCTCGTCGTCTCAATTCGTCATACCCCGTCCTTTACACAGGTGCAAACAACACAATTGCGCACGAGTGCATCCTTAACGTTGGTGAAGTGATTAAGGGCTCTGGACTTTCGATCGACGATATTGCCAAGCGCTTAATGGATTACGGCCTTCATGCGCCAACAATGAGTTTCCCCGTAGCAAACACGCTGATGGTTGAACCAACAGAGAGTGAATCACTTGCCGAGGTTGATCGCTTCTGCGAGGCGATGATTAGCATTCGACGAGAGATAGACATGGTTCTTTCCGGGGCAGTTACTGCTGAAGAATCCGTACTGCATTACGCACCTCATACAGTCGAAGACATTGCCGGAGAATGGAATCGGAAATACTCAAGGGCTACCGCGTTGTACCCAGTCGCCCATCTGAGGTCACGTAGTTACTATCCGTCTGTCTCTCGAATAGATGCTGCCTATGGAGACCGCAATCTTGTCTGCACATGTGCACCAATAGAGCAGTACGCAATCGAACTAGAGCAGGCTACGGTGAGCGCATGAACGAATCCGAGAAAAGTGCATCGAGTAACCCTCTCGAACAATTGTTGTCAATTCTTGGAACAATCGACCCAATAGATCTTGCAGGAAAGGCTGTCGATGTCACCCGCAAGACAACAGAATCATTATTGACAGTTCTTGAGAACTTGGCCTCCACGGTGGACAACCTCAACAAAACATCTACTCGCATCAACACCATGCTCGATGAAATTGAGGAACCATTGCGGCGTATCATGCCGCAAGTCGGCACTGCAATGAATGCAATGGCATCGATGGGTGAAGTAGCTGCGCAACTTGGTGACCTCACCAAACGTTTAGGACCACTCACAACTCTTGCTGAAAATGCAGGAGGCCTATTTGGGTTCAAGCCCAGCAAGCCAACGCCGCCGCCTACTTCTTCTTCGCAACAAACGGAGTAGCTACTACTGATCCTGCGATGAGTGTTCCTCGCACATCCATTGACACCGAATCGCCAACTTTTGTGGACGGTTCTACAAAGGCCATCGCAATACAATGACCAAGAGTCGGCGAAAAGTTCCCACTGCTGACGAATCCGATTTCAGAACCTGATGCATCGAGCACTCGTGTTCCGTCACGAGCTGGACGACGACCTGGAATGGATATTCCAACCAAACGACGAGCTATTCCATGTTCTTTTTCGGACGCCAAAGCGCCTTTTCCGCGAAAATCTGCCTTATTCCAAGCGACTACCCATTCGAGACCGGCTTGCAAGGATGTAATCCCCTCGCCTAGTTCGTGACCATGAAGAGGCAGACCTGCCTCAAGACGAAGAGTGTCCCGAGCGCCAAGTCCGGCGGGAATTGCTCCTGCCTCTCGCAATGCATTCCACACAGTGGCCGCCCCATCGTTAGGAACTGCAATCTCAATTCCATCTTCGCCCGTATAGCCAGTGCCTGCAACAACGCAGGAGAATCCGCATACTTGAACTTCTTCAACGGTAAACCGCTTAACAGCAGCAGCCTCTGCACAAAATGATGCGACAATTGCACGCGCCTGCGGTCCCTGCACGGCGATCACCGCACGTGTTGGAGTTGTATCAATGCCGCCGATTGCCGCTACAACGCGATCAGTATTGGACGCGTTCGGCATCACATCAAAGACTTCATCACTCACCCACCACACGATGATGTCGTCAAGCACGCTTGCATCCGACTCATCAAGCAAATGCGTGTACTGAGCTCTTCCTGGAGAAATACGTGACAGATCGTTAGTTAAACAAGATTGAAGTTGATCGAAGGCCTTCGGGCCCTCTACGCGAACTGTGCCCAAGTGGGACACATCGAACATGACAGCACCGGTTCGACAGGCAGAATGTTCAGCGAGAGTGCCAGATGGATACGCCAATGGCATGTCCCACCCGCCGAATGGAACCATCTTTGCATCGAGTAACCGATGCTGTGCGTCAAGTGGCGAAAACCGCACCTCTACACAGCCCGAGAAATGTCGACATCGGGCGAGTCGTCAACTGGATGCAACATCACGATTTGCTTGTCAACTTGTTCACGGACTGAATCCATAGGCAAAATATTCAAAACACCTTGTCCGTGACGCAAGACGTCAATCAGTTCATCTCCGTTACACAACACCACCGAGGAACCATCAATCACCAAGTGAGCAGCAGAAATATCAGTCTCAATGTGATCACGAAGATATGCGAATACGTCTCGAATTGATTCCAGACGGATACCAGCGTCAAGAAGTTGTTTAATAATTCGAAGCTCAAGCAGATCGCGATACGTATAGCGACGACGACTACCGCTCCCGGCTGCGTCTACGCCAGAGGGACGAACAAGATCTGTGCGAGCCCAATAATCGAGGCGACGATAGGTAATTCCGACCACGTCTGCAGCCTGAGTTCCGCTGAATGTTTGAGTCATTGAGATGTCGATTCGTCGTCCGCTAGTTTCGCTCCGAAATGGAAACTACGCGGGTGTAAGACGCTACGGCCAGAAAGGCACTCTCGTCAAGAGGTCAGGTATCGAAATCTTCCGGGGAAATATTCTCAATGAAATCACGAAATTCGTCGATAATTCCTGTGTCAGTGCGAGTTTCGTCCTCTTCAATGACTTCACCCACCAGATCAATGAGATCATCCAAGACAAAAATGGGACAGGACGCCCGCAAAGCAATAGCAACGGCATCGGAAGGTCGAGACGAGACTGTAACTTCTGGACCGCCATCAGGGGTAAGCACCAGATCCGCGTAGTAGGTGCCGTTTGAAACATGCGTGAGCACTACTCGACTTACTGAGACTGAAACACGCTCGAGGGCGAGCACGAATAAATCATGAGTCAGCGGACGAGGAGTTTGCTCATCATCTAGTGCAGTCTTGATCGCAGCAGCCTCTGGCGCTCCGATGAAAATTTCAAACTGGCGACGTGGTGCGTCTTCCTCGCGCAAAGTAACAACAGGAGTGTTTGAAATTCGATCTATGCGTACTCCACGTACAGAGAGAGATTTCATAACTACTTCTGTTCCGTCAGGCGTGCGATATCGCGCATCAACAACGAGTTACGCAATTCGCCGCCAAGTTCCATGAACTCGGCCAACATCTCAAGAGCTTCGTCCCGCGAAGCAGGGTTCCTTTGACGAAGCAAAGGAAGAATTCTTTGTTCAAAAAGACTCAATTCCCGATCCGCCGACGACTTCCAAGCGCGTAAGTGCCGAATATCAATGCCCATTTCTTGGAAACGTCCTGCCGTACGAGCAATAGCCGCTGAATGAGTGTCGAAGAAAGTGGTGTCTCCAACGTTATGTCCACTAACCAAACCTGCAGATTCCAAATCTTTCAGGAATGCCGAATCAATATGCACCTGCTCAAGCAATTGATCACGCGGAATCGACTCAGTTTGGTCAGCGTGCTGCAACGCCACTTTTCTTTGTTGACGCTTTACGGAAGCAGGAACAATCGGGTCCTGATCAAGCACAGCAGATTGTTCCACTACAGCAGGTCGCGGCATAGCCGCTCGAGCTGCCGGATGACCTGAGGTAGACACCAATTCACTGATGTTCTCAAGGTCGCGACTGATGTCCTGGCTCTCGTCTTCAAGCTTGCCCTTGATTACACGCAAAGGGAGATAATTATTCTTCTGCTCTTGCAAGATGAAGCGAAGACGTTCAACTTCTGCGGACGTGAATTTGCGATAGCCGGAAGGGGTCCTCTCAGGCACAATGAGGCCTTGGCTTTCAAGAAACCGAATCTTAGAAATTGTGACGTCTGGAAACTCTTCCAAGAGTTGAGCCAACACTTCACCAATAGAAAGGTAATCGCGCTCACTCATGATTTTTCGTCCGGCCTCTCCAAGAACACCAAATGGAACTTTCCAATCTGCAGTTCATCACCTTGCAGAAGCTCAACTGCATCTACGCGTTTCTGATTAACGTACGTTCCATTCAACGAACCGACGTCGCGAACCATAAAGCGCCCAGCATCAATTGATATCTCACAATGCCTGCGCGAAACAGTGATGTCATCAAGAGAAATATCAGAATCAGCATGGCGCCCAATGTTGGTAAGGGGCGACGACAGAACAAAATGCTCTCCCTCCCCTTCACCACTGCGCAGAACTAAAATTGCAGTTCCACGGGAAATATTCGATAACGAGACTTGGATATCATCCTGGGGCCCAGGAGCGTCTTGAAGCGCATCGGTCTTGGCAAGGGTGATTGTATGGTCAGAAACCAAGTCCAGAACCGTTCCACACGCCGAGCAAAACGCTGATACTGGTGGATTTCGATGACCACACTGATTGCAAAATACGTACGACATGTTGGCCTATAAACTAAGCACCAATAAGTGCTGAGTACTGCTCCGAGCTCATCAATTCAGATTCATTAACTTCAGACACTTCAATGTCGCAGATCCATCCGGCCCCGTATGGGTCAGTGTTCAGCAGTTCTGGAGTTGCGTTCAGAGCTTCGTTAACAGCGACAACAGTTCCAGCAACTGGCGCGTACACGTCGTTCACGCTCTTCGTACTTTCAATCTCACCAAGACCGTCGTGCAGAGTAATGGATGACCCAACTTCAGGGAGCTGAATGAAGACAATGTCACCGAGCGCATCTTGTGCGTAGTCAGTGATGCCAACCCTGGCACGAGAGCCGTCAATTAACACCCATTCGTGGTCTTTGGAATATCGGAGTTGGGAAGGAACTGTCACTTCACTAACGGTACTCTCTACGACCTTCTTCCCGACGCCAAGTGACTCCTCACCGTCGGCAAATACTCAAAGAACGACTTATACGAAACAAAGACGCCGGGAATTCCTACAGCCCATCCCATGTAAGTAAAGACAGTCCAAGCGCCGCCTGCCGACCCGAGGGTGACCCATGGAACGGCAGCCATCAGGGCAAACGTCGCCCACTTACCAAGGCGCGTCACGGGGAAACGCTCCATACCCATGGCTGTAGCCACGACCATCAGAATGGCGATAGACACCTCACGAATAAGAATGACGATCCCAAACCACATCGGCAAATAGTCGTAATACAACGCAGCGCCAATGCCAACGAAGAAAACGGTGCGATCAGCAATGGGGTCGAGAATCTTGCCAAGTTCGCTGACCTGATTGAAGCGACGCGCGATATATCCGTCGATCCAATCCGTCGAGGCAAGAAGGCCAAAGAACCAACTACCTGCAACCACTCGACCGTCTGCGAACAGACTCACAAAGGTCGGGAGCATCGCGAGCCGTAAAACCGACAACACGTTGGGAATAGTCAGGTTCTCACGAATACGCACATAACGATGGTAGTCCCAGTGACCATTGCGCAACGGCCACCGACATAGTCTGCAGATATGAAACCAGCCCTTGAAAACCATGTTGCCTTCATCACTGGAGGAGGGTCCGGTCTCGGAGCCGCTGCCGCTCGGCGCTTAGCAACCGACGGAGTAATGGTTGCCATTAACGATCTAGACATCAACGCTGCGGAACGGGTCGCAAACGAAGTAGGGGGCATCGCGTACGCATTTGATGTCACGGATTCAGATGCCTTCACCTCAGCCGTCGATGATGCGGTGAAAAAATTGGGTCGTCTTGACATCATGATTAACAATGCTGGCATTGCTCCCCAAGACTCGGCATCAAAGATGGACCTCGTAATCGACAACACCACAAAGAGAATGAGCGGTCAGATTGATGAGATGAGTCCCATGAATTATCTCCGTGATCTCACAGATGAGAACTGGGATCGCATGATCAAAGTTCATTTGTATGGCGCGTTCTACGGCTGTCGTGCAGCACTAACCCACATGCAACCACAGCGTTCTGGCCGCATCATCAACATCTCTTCGGTACTCGGTCTTTATCCTGCTGCCGGAGCGCCTCATTACTCTGTTGCCAAAGCTGGGATTATCACATTGACTAAATCTGTGGCAGCAGAAGTTGCAGCGCTAGGCATAAATGTCAACGCAATTTGCCCCGGGTACATTCGCACTCCCCTGCTCACTCCGTTTAGCGAAACAATGATGGCTGGAATCACGATGAGAATCGGAAAAGGTCGTCTGGGAGAACCAGAGGAACTAGCCCAAATGATTCGATTCCTCTCTGGACCAGAATCGGAATACTGCACAGGAGACGTATTCAACGTGTCAGGTGGATACACCGGATGACAACTATCTTCACTCGCATTATTGAAGGGCAGATTCCCGGAACATTTGTGTATCGCGATTCACTGTGCGTTGCGTTCCTCAGCATTAACCCACTAGCCGCAGGCCATGTCTTGGTTGTCCCAATTCAAGAAGTAGATCATTGGATTGACATGAGTCCCGAATTGTCAACACACATGTTCGCAGTGTCTCACAAAATCTCACGGGCGATATCCGATGCATTTCCGTGCACGCGTGTTGGACTAATCATCGCTGGATACGAAATCAATCACTGCCACATTCATCTAATTCCGACTCACACAATGGAAGAGCTCAATTTTGCGAACGCAGCAAAGAGCATTGATCGGGAAGCTCTGGAATCTCACGCCGAGCTGCTGATTCAGGCCCTTGCGCGCATCTAGAACAAAGTATCCGGTCCGGTCTCTTCTAGGACTTCCTCATACTCGTCAAGCAACGATGAAACATTGTTTCTCACGCTGTTCACCAACGTAGAGACTTTACGTGCAGCAAATCGCGGCTGTATTTCGGGCTGGAACAACTCAAGCGGTGGAACCGGATTACACATCCATTCAAGTGCGTCATCAGCTTCAAGTTCAACCGGACTACGGCTATGAATGTGCGATAGGTCGTCAACGCTCTCACGAGTAATAAGAGAAAAGGTGTGGCGGCCTTCAAGTGCCGGCGAAGGAGTCCAGATACCAGCGACAAACATGAGACGACCGTCTGCACGAGTCACAAAATACGGCACCTTGCGCTTAGGATCTGTACGGTCCCATTCATAGAATCCACTCATCGGAATGATGCAACGGCGTCCTGGCACAGATTGCCGGAATGATGGCTTCTCTGTAATTGTCTCGGATCGCGCATTAATCATTTTTGAACCAACGTTTGGGTCTTTAGACCACGACGGAACAAGACCCCACTGCATCGGGTCCACTACCACTACAGACTCTACATGCCGAAGAATCGGCACTATGTGCGTCGGAGCCGTGTTGTAGTTGGCGGCAAACAATTTGTCGTTTACTTCGGCAGAGAATGTCATGTTTGCAGAATCGAGCGCATCCACCATTTCCTCCATCAGGAGTTCAGCACTGAATGCACCAACAAAACGGCCACACATATTTGACCGACCCTACGGACGAGGAGCAGCAACCTTCGGGTAGAACGTCTCGATATGTTTCGGAAGACTGTTCTTTACGAACTCGGAGGTGTCGTCTGCGAGCACTTCGGGTAATCCAGCTTCCACTCCATTAAGTGTTCGTTCAACAACTTGAAAAGGCGATGTCTTTGGCATATCCACACCGGCAGCCATATCGGTATCAATAAACGCGGGGTGAACCGCAACCACAAGAGTTCCTTGACGCGCAAGCTCCAATCGAAGGCCGTTAGTCAATGACCATGCAGCAGACTTCGACATTGCGTATGTAGCAACATCTTTAATTGACATCCAAGACACGGCAGACAGCACGTTCACGATCGCGCCACCTCCATTCATAGCCAAGATGGGAGCGAAGCTCTTTGACAAATTCAGAGGACCCCATACATTGGTTTCAAATTCCGCCTTAGCGTTTTCTAAAGCATTATCAGCCATAATGCGACCACCAAGAACAACACCAGCATTGTTGATAAGCATCGTGAGATCTGTACAAGCCTGCACAGCGGCCGCAATATCACTTGCGCTCGTAACATCGAGCGAGATAGGAATTGCACCACTATTGGATACAGAATCAATCTGGCGAGCAGCTGCATAAACCTTGGCGGCGCCTCTGTCGAGCAGCTGACGAACATATTCAGCACCGAGACCACGGTTTGCACCAGTCACCAGAACTACGGATCCTTCAATCTTCATTGAACTATTCTTTCTCAACTGACAAAGGTTGCGTTTGTCGAATGGTCGGGCTGGCGGGATTTGAACCCACGACCTCTTGTCCCCCAGACAAGCGCGCTACCAAGCTGCGCTACAGCCCGAATGATTTAAAACTCTATCGGCGGGGTCGACATGTCGCCTAAATGAAAATCTGGACAAGTCGCCAACCCAGATACAAACACAAAAGGCTCACAAGTAACTTGAAATGCCACGGCGTTTTGTCACCATCGATTCCTGCGAGCTTCTTCAGATCAAGCGTGTCAACTGTAATTCGACCCGACGTCGAAACAGTATCCACGGCGGACAAACACTCAGGACAATCACCGGAATCTGTAAGTGCCGACGGTGCAAAGTATTTGGCACATGGTTCACACCACGGCATAACTAGTCGCCCTTTTTACGAACCCGAAGTTTGAGCGGCGTTGAGCCGAACTCAAAAGCTTCACGAATGGATCGCTCAAGATAACGAATATATGGCGCTGACAATTCACGGTTCACAAACAAAGTGAAGGTTGGAGGGTCGTTCGCACCCTGAACAGCAAACAAGACTCTGGCTCCACCTGGTGCTGGCGACTTCTGTTGCGCTGCTGAAATAACACGGTTGACATCACGCGTAGGAATCTTGCGATGATATTGCTCAATCGCCTCTTGCAAAACAGGACGCAATTTGTGCACTCCCATGCCAGTGAGAGCAGACAATTTCAACACTGGTGCGTCATCAATGAAGTACAACATACGTGCAAGATCAAGTTCCACTTGGCGACGGTTTTCGGAATCAAGAAGCTCCCATTTGTTCAACACAATAAGAATTGGACAGCCAGCAACATCGATGCGCTCGGCTAGTCGTTGATCTTGACTGGTAACACCAACCGTTGCATCAATAATAAGGATTGCAATATCTGCTTCGTCGATAGCTTTCAACGCTCGAACTAGAGAGTAGAACTCAGTCGATTCATCAATCTTGCTGCGCTTACGCATTCCGGCGGTATCGATAAAGACCAAGGGGCCGTCCGGGGTTTCTACGAGTGTGTCAACTGCGTCACGGGTTGTGCCGGGCATGTCATGAACAACCGAGCGCTCTTCGCCTACAAGCCGGTTAAACAAAGTGCTCTTGCCTACATTGGGACGTCCGACGAGCGCAACACGGGGAACACCGTCAGGCTTGATGGCATCTAGTTCACGAACTGGAAGTTCAACATGTGGAATACGCGCAACTACTTCGTCGAGGAAATCCCCCGAACGACGACCATGAAGAGCCGACACAGCCATTGGCTCACCAAAACCAAGAGACATGAAGATCCATTTCTCCTGTTCGCGGCGATCATTGTCAGACTTATTTGCTGCAAGTAGCACTGGCACTCCCGTTTTGCGCAACCACTGGGAAATATGTTCGTCATCGTCTGTCACCCCGACTGAAGCATCAACCATGAAAATCACTAGGTCAGCTTCGCGAACTGCTTCTTCAACCTGACGACTTACCTTGTCGTCAAGTTCGCTTCCACTCGGCATCCAGCCACCTGTGTCCACGATCCAGAACTCGATACCAAGCCATGAGGCCATACGAGGGTGTCGGTCGCGCGTGATACCCGGACGATCTTCAACGATTGCGGCTTGCTCTCCAATCACACGGTTAAACCATGTGCTCTTTCCAACATTGGGGCGACCAACGATTACAACGGTTGGAAATATGACTTTCTCTTCGTCAGACATGAGAAACCTCTCTTTTGGCTGATTCAAGCCGAACTCGTAGTGAACTTCCACTAGTCGGCAAAACTTCAACATCAAATTCACGATGAAGGTCCTCAATGGATCCGCCATCAAGGAACACCCCGTCATTAAGGCACACATCAGGAAGCAAATAGATGTGCTCACCCTTATCTTCAGACAAGACTCTGTAAATATCCTCAAAAGTCATGAGACCCGCTACTGCAGTGTTTCCACCGAAATAGTTATTCTCAACTTCGAGAATTAGAACGTCTGTAAATTTTTGTTCGTGTAATGCATCGCGCATAATTGTTGCGCCATATGAACCAGTGACAATCGCAACGGGCTTATCAGCCACATGCTTACGCACTCGCAAAGAAACTGGCACTGAAACCGACGACCGCAATCCAGTCTCAGCTGCAGGGTTAACTACACGAACGTAATCAGTAGGTGAAGACACATCTACTGATGCAAAGAACCCTGACTGCTTGCCCATCAAGTCGGGACCGGTACCTGCGAAAGAGTCAATGAAAGAACGGACGAGACCAACTCCGTCCTCCAGCATTGGAAATTCCCCGTAATGGGAAGACTCGGGTACTGACTTCTGCGCAACCAAGTAAAACTCATCAGCCAAATGAATGGGTTGGCGACCAATTGCGCGGGTATATCGAGCCTGCCACTTAGCAACCGTCTCTATGACTTGCTCTGCTTCTGTTCGAGTGTGGACGCGCATACGGTCTTCCGAATTGAATCGAGATAATCCAAGCGGCACGATGGCGATTGACTCAAGTGTCGGATACTGCTCCAAAAGACCAGCCAAAGTTGATTCGAGAACATCTGCGTCGTTCACTCCGGGACACAAAACAATCTGGGCACGAATCTGAATGTCGTTATCGAGAAGCATTTTCATCCAACGCAAACTGAACCCGCCTCGAACGTTACGCAACATATCTGACCGAACGTGTGGGTCAGGAGAATGAATGCTCACATAGAGAGGTGAAAGGCGTTCGTCGATGACACGTTCAAGATCAGCTTCCGTGAAGCGAGTCATAGTTGTGAAATTCCCAAAAAGGAAACTCAATCGGTAATCATCATCTTTCATGTACAAACTACGACGCATGCCTTTAGGAAGTTGATAGATGAAACAGAACTCGCAATGGTTGTCACATGTGTGAATTCGGTCAAACACAGCACTAGAGATTGAAACGCCAAAAGGTTCACCCGGCTGACGAGCCAGATCGAACTCAAGTGTCTCTCGACCCCGCAGAACACAGATCTCAACCTCATCTGATTCGACCAACCGTTGCCATTCCAAGATGTCGCGCGGAACAACTCCATTAACAGACATCACTTGGTCACCGACCATAAGACCGACCCGAAATGCCGCTGAAGTACGGTCAATCGCCGCAATCTGGGGCAGGGAGTCGGTTGTCGATTTCACCCCTGCAGGCTACCGCTGAGCACTCTCGGTAGTCTGTGGAAGTTATATGGCCGTCAATAAGGTACTTCTCGCCTCCCCTAGAGGCTTCTGCGCTGGTGTCGAAATGGCCATCAAGGCACTGGCATGGATGGTTCGATCGTTCGATGAACCCGTGTACTGCTACCACGAAATCGTTCACAACAAGATTGTGGTTGACCGTTTCGTCGCACAAGGCGTGGTCTTTGTCGACGCAATAGAAGATGTCCCAGTTGGATCACCGATCATGCTGTCAGCACACGGTTCAGCTCCAGAAATAGTTGCCGCAGCGCGTTCGCGCGGCAGTTACGTTGTTGATGCAGTCTGCCCACTTGTCACCAAAGTGCACCACGAAGTGAAGACTCGCGCAGCCAAGGGATACCACATTGTTTATATCGGGCATGAAGGACACGAAGAAGCAGTTGGCACCATGGCTGTCGCTCCCACCTCTATTTCTAGAGTTGAATCTTTAGAAGAAGTTGAAGCACTCCCCCAATTTGATTCCAATGTGGCAATGCTCGCGCAAACAACATTGTCGCACCGCGAATGGAATGAGATTGCAGTTCACGTAAGAGAGAGATTCCCGGATGTGTGGACGCCCGGCAAAAGCGATTTGTGTTTCGCAACCACCAACAGACAAACAGCGCTTATTTCGATAGCCAGCACGGTTGATGCTTTCGTCATTATTGGTTCCTCCAATAGTTCAAATACACGTGCCCTCGAACGTCTCGCCATTGAGGCTGGGTGTACACAGGTTTTCCGAATTAATTCATTTGAGGAATTGCCAAACAATCTGTATGGCACGGTTGGCGTAACAGCCGGTGCTTCTGCACCTGAAGAACTCGTGCAAGGCGTCCTTGAATTTCTTGCGCCGTCGGAAGGTGTGGAAGAGATTTTTGTAACTGAAGAAGATGAATACTTCCCACCACCTCGAAATATTCGTGATTTACAAATGGCCATCGACACCACAATTACAGCTATGGCAGGGGCGCCGTTGTTAACCACTGCAAGTATGGATGACCGTGCACTTGCAGCAAGTGCCGTTCTTGAGACACTCTTACTGCCATGATCCAGCCCACTATGAACTCACTTCGTACGTATCTTCACATTCTCGCCGTCTGTGTGTGGCTCGGTGGACAAATTGTCCTGGCCGGCATAGTGCCGAAATTGCGAAAGACCAATCCAGATGCGTTATCGAACATTGCAAAGGGCTACACCACAATTGCCTGGCCAGCGATGATTCTGATCGTGTTCACTGGCGCTTGGGGTCTGGCTGCGACAGACGCTGCAGACAAATCGAGCGCATACATGATCACCCTGGGAGTCAAGATGATGCTTGTTGCGGCGACGGTTATTGCAACTTTGATTCATTCGAATGGAACAACCAAACTTGCCAAAGGTCTTGGCGGTGCAATTGGGCTATTAGCAACGCTGTTTGCTGCGTATTGCGGAGTTCTTCTTGCCCATGTGGGCTAACGCGTAATTACTTAGTTTCGTGCGACTTTGTTCCAAGCAATTTCACGGTCAACGCGAACATCACCCGGTAAGCCCAACACGCGCTCACCAAGGATGTTCTTCATCACTTCAGTCGTTCCACCTTCAATGGTGTTTGCTCGTGAACGCAAGAAAGCCTTCTGAATACCGTCGAAAGCCATGGCCGTTTCAGGACGCGACATCGCATACGAGCCGTACAACATTCCATTCGCCCCCTGCAGGTTGACCGCGAATGCATATGTTTCCTTGTTCAGATCCGCACCGGCCATCTTGCCGATAGAACCTTCAGGTCCTGGCGTACCCATCTTGCGTGTTGTGTTCGCTCGAATATTGGTGAGACGGAGCACCTCTGCACGAATCCATAATTTCATTAATTCATCACGAGTTGCACTATCGCGTTGATCGGCTGGCAAGGCTTCCCATGCATGTACAGCAGAGGCAATAGAACCGGATCCACGTTGGGGCATTGAGCCTCCAATCGAAACGCGTTCATTCATCAAGGTAGTGAGGCTGACTCGCCATCCATCTCCAGGTGAGCCAAGCATCTCAGCTGTTGAAATACGAACATCAGTGAAGTACACCTCGTTGAACTCTGCTTCTCCAGTCATTTGGCGAAGCGGACGAACCTCTACACCCGGCGCTTGCATGTCAACTACAAAAGCTGTGAGTCCTGCATGCTTTACAGCCTCTGGATCTGTGCGCACGACGAGCAAACCAAAACGCGAAAGATGCGCGAGCGTGGTCCATACTTTCTGACCATTCGCTATCCACTCATCGCCGTCCTGTACGCCTTTGGAGGACAGTCCAGCAAAGTCAGAACCTGAACCTGGCTCAGAAAACAACTGGCACCAAATTTCTTCGCCAGTGAACAAAGGACGTAGGTAGCGCTTTTTCTGTGCGTCGCTTCCCCACTCAACGACCGTTGGACCACACATACCGTGACCGATTGGGTTGCGATACATCGGGTTCGGTGCGCCGGCTGCATACAGCACTTCGTTTACAGCTTTTTGAAATTTCGGAGAAATACCTAACCCACCAAGCCCATCAGGAAAATTGACCCAGGCCAACCCCATGTCGTACTGGGCTCCCAGAAATTCAACCACTGGCGTCGTAGCGGGCGGAAACTTCTTCAGAAGTTCCTCTGCAAGTTGAACAACTTTGGTTTCGTCTTTACTGATGACTTCGGTAGTGCTCATTGTGGCCCTTTCCCCTGGCTTCATAGGAACAGTAACGCCAACCGATTACCCCTTGCGAGCCAGAGGATCAGCGGACTGCGACGTGACGGTCGTCATTCAATTAGTTTGGAGTTATGTACCCAGGAATAACAGCTGCCACCCATCCGCAAAGACCAGCAATCATCCAAGCCGAGACTGGAAAAGTAACGACGTTTCTAGAACTCCACGAGGCAGCAATTCGCCTCAGCAATGTTTTACGTGCGGCAGGTCTACAGCCTGGCGATCACGTTGCCCTTTGTATGGAGAACCACAGCAGATATCTCGAAGTTATCTGGGGATGTCATTACGCCGGAGTTGTGTACACCGCATGTTCAAGTCGTTTGACAAGGGCTGAGCTGACATACATCTTGAATGACTGCCAGGCAAAAGCCTTCATCACTTCCAAATACAAAGCCGACCAAGCTCTTGAGATTGCGAACGACATTCCAAACGTGCATCTGCGTCTAATGCTCGATGGCACTATCGACGGATATGACTCCTTTGAGTCAACAGTTGACTCAGCCTCAAATCTTCCCCTTGCAGACATGGTCGACGGTACCGACATGTTGTATTCAAGTGGAACCACAGGAATGCCTAAAGGCGTTTCGCGCCCGTTCCCAGGCACACCTTTAGGAACAACTGCTGGTCTTGCTACTGCACTAACAGTTGGTCTTTATCAATTTCAAGAAGGCATGATTTATCTGTCGCCTGCGCCGCTATACCACGCCGCGCCCTTGCGTTTCAATATGTCAGTACATGCGTCGGGTGGAACAACCGTTGTCATGGAACACTTCGATGCAGAGATGTACTTGAAATATGCAGAACAGTACAAAGCAACACACACGCAATTAGTACCGACCATGTTTATTCGAATGTTGAAACTGGATCCAGCAATACGCACGAAGTACGACGTATCGAATTTTAAAGTTGCAATTCACGCTGCGGCACCGTGCCCAATTGAAACCAAGAAGTCGATGATTGCTTGGTGGGGGCCGATAATTCACGAGTACTACGCAGGCACCGAAGGAAACGGTTTCGTCTACTGCAATAGCGAGATGTGGCTCGCCCATCCAGGCTCTGTGGGAACTGCCATTCAAGGAATCGTTCATATTTGTGACGAAAACGGAGAAGAAGTTCCACAAGGCGAATCAGGCACCATCTTTTTTGAAGGAAGCGCGAGTTTCGAATACCACAATGATCCAGAGAAAACTAAAGCTTCTCGCGACCCCAAGGGTCGTGGATGGTCAACTCTTGGCGATGTTGGCTACCTAGATAAAGACAACTTCCTGTATTTGACTGACCGAAAAGCTTTCATGATCATTTCGGGCGGAGTGAATATCTACCCTCAAGAATCAGAGAACATTTTGGTCAATCACCCAAAGGTTGTCGACATTGCAGTCTTTGGAGTACCGAACGATGACTTCGGCGAAGAAGTTAAAGGTGTTGTGCAACCTGTAACAATGCCTGCAAATGCACAAGAGGAGGACGCCCTAGCAAAAGAACTCATTGCCTTCTGTAAAACACATTTGGCTGATATCAAGTGTCCACGCACCATTGACTTCAGGCCTGACTTGCCTCGTCATCCGACAGGCAAGCTCTACAAGCGTCTTTTGAAGGACGAGTATTGGAAGGCTGCTGGGCGATCTATCTAATGGTCGCTCGCCATCCGTATCTCGACAACACATCTCCCATAGCGTTCGCTCATCGTGGCGGAACATCAGCGGCTCCAGAGAACACACTGCGAGCTTTTGACGATGCGGTCACTCTCGGTTATCGCTACGTAGAGACCGACGTTCATGCAACACGCGATGGGAAATTGGTCGCATTTCACGACAACGACCTTCAGCGCACCTGCGGTAAGCCCTGGAAAATAGAAGAGACGGACTGGTCAACGTTGACTTCCGCACGGATAGATGGCACAGACCCAATTCCGTTACTCGACGACCTGCTGGATGCATGGCCGGACTTGCGCATCAACATCGATTGCAAGTCAGATGCCGCGATGCAGCCTCTTATTGACACCATTCGTCGCACAAATTGCATCCACCGAATTTGTGTCGGCAGTTTTAGTGACAAACGTCTCCGCCATATTCGATCAGAGTTAGGACCCGGGCTCTGCACCTCAATGGGGCCTCAGGAAGTCATACGTCTGGTGTTGGGCAGCACCACAGGACTTCCGATTAACCCATCTCGAAATGCACTCATTGCACAGGTGCCGGTTCGACAAGGGCCTATCCCCGTCGTAACCCGCCGAAGTATCGCCAGAGCACATCAACTTGGCCTCCAGGTTCATGTATGGACGATTGATGACCCACTAGAGATGGGTCGCTTACTGGACCTTGGAGTGGACGGCATCATGAGCGATGACACCCGAGCCCTAAAAGACGTCTTCGCTACAAGACATTTGTGGTGAACACTTAACAACTAGTTAACTCAGCGAGTGCTAGGCCTACGACATTGTCGACTATTTTGGTCTCATGCGAGTTGACACCAATTTTTTCTGCACCGTTCCAATGCCAGACGCAGGAGACGATTCAATTACACCAACGTCGCGGCGCTATGACAACGACGCGGTCATTGAGTGCTACAGAAATCTTGTCGAATGGGCTCGTACCGCAGACTCGCTTGGCTTTGACACCATGTGGCTTACCGAGCACCATTTTCAATACGAGGGTTACGAAGTTCTTCCAAACCTGATTTTGTTTGGCCAGCATCTAGCGAGCCAAACAAAAAATTTGAGACTCGGACAAATGTTCAATGTCGTTCCACAATGGAATCCACTGCGTCTTGCAGAAGATTTCGCCATCGCCGACATCATCACCGGTGGCCGCATGGAATTTGGGGTAGGGCGTGGAACTGTTCCTCGCGAAGCTTGGCCACTAGGAACTGTTGTTGCTTCTGGCGACAACGACATGTCAGCCGAGCACGACAAAATCAACCGCCAAATCTTTGAAGAGTCTCTAGAAATCATCAAGCGTGCATGGACCAATGAACGCTTCTCTTTTAAGGGCGAGCACTTCACATTGCCAGCTGACGACATCCCAGACCGTGGGTCAAATGTGGATGACCTCACTCTCATTCCTCGACCACAAAGAAGTATCGACATTTTTCAACCAGTGACTTCGCCAGAAACCATTGAGTACGTACCACGTGCCGGACACAAAGCTGTCTACTGGCTTCAAAATGCTGACAGCCAATTAGATAAATGGAATAAGTTCGCAGCGATTCGCGATGACATGGGTAAACCAGTGGCGCCCGGAGAAGATCGTTGTCTTGTTCTGAATGTTCATGTCGGCAAGACACGTGAAGAAGCAATGAAAAAGGGCAAACCAGGACACGATGAGTTCTGCCGTTTCCTTGCGCCCTACGGCAGATTTGCTAGCTACAGAAACCCTGATGGTTCAAAGGTCGCTTTTGACCATTGCCCAACCGTGCAGGAGTCGATAGACCAAAAAATTCAAGCCATTGGTTCGGTCGATGACGTTGTCGACACCATTGGTTTTTGGAGAGATCTCCTTGATCTCAAACATCTGATTATCTTTTTCGATTTACCCGGCCTGACTCGTCAAGAGATGAAAGACCAGTTGCACATGGTTGCCGAAGAAGTGATGCCGAAACTAGGCGAGACCATGGATCGCCGACCATTGCCTTCTTTGTCTCCACTGGTGTAAATCAGTAGTGACAACATCAATCCTTTTCGCCAATGCCCAACTGATTGATGGCTCAATTGTTGATATAGCGACCGACAATGGTTTTATAGCCTGGATTGGCACACCCACGCAGTCTCCTGTTGTCTGTCTCAAGACGATCAACCTTGATGGCTACGTTCTTTCATCGTCGTTTGTCGAACCCCATGCGCACCTCGATAAGGCTTTTCTCGCCGATCGCGTCTCGAACCCTGCAGGTGACCTTATGGGCGCCATTCGTGGCCTTGAGGCAGTTCGATCAACTATCACTCACAATGACATCGTGGAACGAGCCACTCGTGCTGTGCATTTGATGTCGCAAAATGGAGTGACGTCTGTAAGGACACACGCAGACACAACTCTGTCCGGCGGCCTTTCTTCAGTACTTGCCTTATTAGAAGTAAAAAGAGATTGCGCACATTTCATGGATGTTCAAGTAGCAATGCTTCTGGAATGGCCAGTCACAGGAACAGCCGGCAAAGAGCACCAGGCTCTTGCGCGCGACGCTATTTCAGCGGGAATCGATGTTGTCGGAGGATGTCCACATTTAGACCCCGACCCGCGTGGCGCCGTTGAGTTTTTTTTAGATCTCGCACTTGATTCCGGTTTACCTCTGGACTTGCATGCCGATGAAAACATGCGCACTGATTCGAGCGACCTTGAGCATTTGGCTGACATAGTGATTCGAAACAATCTCTCTTACCAAATGAACGCGAGCCATTGCGTTGCGCTGTCAGCTAGAACCGAAGAAGACATCGACCGCATAGCGGCAAAGGTCAGCGCGGCTGGCATCACCGTCACAGCGTTGCCGCAAACCAATCTGTTTCTTCAAGAACGCGGAGTATCAACAAGGCCGGCTCGCGCCATCACACCTATCCACAGGCTCCAGCGGGCCGGTGTAGTTGTATCGGCCGGAGCGGACAACCTGCAGGACCCTTTCAACTTGGTGGGCCGTGGAGACCCTCTCGAAATCGCCTCTCTTCTCATGGTTTCTGCCCAGGTCACCGCTCCACAGGCACTACAGATGATCTCTGCAAATGCACATCAAACAGTTCACGGCAATATCAGTTCTCTCGCAGTTGGTGAGCCCGCAGATTTCGTAGCGATACCAGCGACTAACCTTCGTGAGTCGATTGCGATGGGGCCCCCCGACAGAATTGTTGTATATGGCGGCGTCGTAATCGATAATCAAATTCGTAACAGAAAGTAAACCTTTTCGTGACACAGGCGACCCTAACTATGCCCTATCTTGTTCCTAGTGAGTGCGACGGAGACCATCATCATGACTGAGGCAAATCAATCCTCTTCCGCGCTCCTCTCTTTCGCCAACGTCTCGATGACATTTGATGACGGCACAAAAGCCCTCGACAATGTTTCATTTGGTATCAATGCTGGCGAATTTGTAACAGTCGTTGGTCCGTCTGGATGCGGCAAATCAACTCTTCTTCGGATTGCTTCGAATCTTGAAGCAAATACAGGTGGTACTTGTTCCATAGACCGCGACAGCATTGGATACGTGTTCCAAGACGCGACACTGATGCCGTGGCGGACTGTTGCTCACAACGTCGAGCTAATAGCTGAGTTACATAAACTTCCTAAGTCAGAGCGCCAGAAACTCTCTGCAGAAGCAATTGATCTTGTTGGTCTCAATGGTTTTGAAGATAAGTATCCTCGGCAATTGTCCGGCGGAATGCGTATGCGCGCCTCACTAGCTCGTTCATTGGTAATGAAACCGAAGGTTTTCTTGTTTGACGAACCATTCGGCGCACTCGATGAGATCACACGTGAACGACTAAATGACGAACTGCTTCGTTTGTTTCAACTCGAGGGATTCGCGGGTCTTTTCATTACACACTCGATTACTGAAGCTGTGTATATGTCAACAAAGGTACTCGTGATGTCAGCACGGCCCGGAAAGATTATTGCGTCTTTCGATGTACCTTTTTCATATCCACGCTCCCATGACCTTCGTTATGAGCCTGAGTTCGGCGAGCTATGCGGGAAAATTTCACATGCATTACGTGGAGCACACGAATGAGCACCACCAACACCCCGATTGCTACATTAGAGGAAGTAATTCCAGACAGAAGAGACAAGTTTTCTGTAAGTGATTACATTGGACCAGCAATTGTCTTTATGGCCTTCATTGGTATCTGGTATCTGTTTTCAACTGTCGTTCTTCCAGAACAAAAACGTTTCCTGTTACCCACTCCCCACAAAGTGATCTCTGAAGGATTTTTGGTGTGGCGTTCGGGCGAGCGTCGCGGTCTTCAACCAATTCTGTTGTCATTATGGGACTCAGCCAAAATTGCTCTAATGGGATTGTCGATTACCATCATCGTTGGCATGAGCTTGGCAGTTCTGATGAGTTCTAGCCGCTGGCTAGAACGTGCAACCTGGCCGTACTTGGTTGCAGTACAAAGTGCTCCCGTCCTCGCTCTGACACCACTCATTCGCGCACTCATTGACGGCACACAGACACAACGATTGCTTGTTGTTGTATTAATCGCCATGTTCCCGATTGTGAGCAACACTTTATTTGGCCTCTTGTCCGCAGATAAAAGCCAACACGAGTTATTCACGTTGCAAGGTGCATCGAAGTGGACACGCTTAACCAAGCTGCAATTTCCCGCAGCACTTCCGAACATCTTTGTCGGTCTTCGCATCTCTGCTGGCCTGGCAGTTATTGGTGCAGTTGTCGGAGACTTCTATTTCCGTCAAGGCGGCGTTGTCGGCATCGGTGCACAAATAGATGTGTATCGAAATCGTCTGTGGGGTGCAGAACTCATCGCAGCAATCATTCTTGCCAGCTCACTCGGTCTGGTGGTGTTCCTCTTTTTCGGATGGGTCTCTCGTAGAGCTATCGGAAAATGGCACATCACCAATAGGGGTCATTGACCCACACATCACCAACTACCAGGAGAACAACCAACCATGAAAAAGAGACCACTACTAGCATCTGCAGTCATTGCAGCACTCGCGCTTACAGCGTGTGGTGGCAGCGATACGGCCGCACCGGATACAACTGCTGCTGCAGCAACCGGAGTCGACCTTGTCGCAGCCGGCTGCCCAACCACAGTTTCAATCCAGACTGACTGGAACCCAGAAGCTGAACACGGAAACCTCTACCAACTTGTTGGTCCTGGATACACCGTCGACAAGGCCAAACTGCGTGTCAGTGGAGATCTCATGGCCGGTGGCAAGACCACAGGTGTGAAGGTTGAAATCCGCGCGGGTGGACCAGCAATTGGCTACAGCCAAGTCACAGCAGAGCTCTACAAGGACCCAAGCATTCTTCTTGGTTTCACAAGTACTGACGAAGCCGTTGCTCACTCAACAGACTTCCCGACTCAGGCTGTTGTTGCACCGTTCAACATCAACCCACAAATCATTATGTGGGACCCAGGCACCTACCCAGACGTGAAAACAATCGGGGACTTGAAAGCCACAGGGGCAAAGGTTCGTTATTTCGACGGAGCTGCATACATGGATTACTTCACAAGCACAGGAATCTTGGATAAAAAGCAAGTTGACGGAACCTATGACGGTGCACCTGCATCATTCATTGCTGCCGGCGGCAAGGACACTCAACAAGGATTCGGAACTGCTGAGCCATACGCATACAAGAACTTGTTCAAGGACTGGATGAAAGATGTCGCATACCAGTACATCCATGATGCAGGTTGGACCGCATACGCACAGTCACTTGGTGGAACACCAGAAAACATTGCCAAGTACGACACATGTCTGAAGGCTCTCGTTCCAGTCATCCAGCAAGCAGCAGTTGATTACGTTGCAGCGCCAGATACGGCAAACGCCATCATCGTCGATGCTGTGAATCAGTACAACAATGGTTGGACATATGACGCGGGCCAGGGCAAAGCTGCAGTTGCGAAGATGCAAGAAGACAAACTCATTGCTAATAGTCCAGACGGAACCCTTGGTTCTTTCGATATGGATCGCATTACAAAGTTCATTGTGACAGCCACACCTGTATTCACTTCAACCGGTGCAAAGGTTAAAGATGGCCTTGTTGCCGAAGACATCGTCACAAACAAATACATCGACCCAGCAATCAAGCTCGGTTAAAAAAACCACAAACATTTGGGGAGGGGCAGCAATGCTCCTCCCCTTTTGTTATTACCGGCCGAAGTCGAAGCGACTGATTTCCTTCATAGCTGTACCTAGCGATTCAACTGCACCGCTGAACATACGTGCACCTAAGTCGGCACTTGCGCCAGTCGGATCGCCAATATGACCCTCAGGAAAGAAATCATTCGATAGCCAGCCAAACGCCACCCGACCGCCGAATTTCACTTGTTCATTCTTGGCGAGTCCTTCTGGTACTCGTCGTACTGCTAGTGACATGTCGACAAGGTCAGGTCGCAAGTGCAACATGACTGATGTTTCGTCAACTCCACCATGAACACCCATTCCAAGTTCTGATTCGGCTGATGACCCGCCTTGGTCAGCAGGCATATGAGGATGAGCAAGGAAAGTCTGCAGGCCGTACTTCAACCGCAGTTCACGGTTCATCATTGCCATGAGTGCGCTATTACCACCATGCCCATTGATGAACATGATCTTCTTGGCAGGAGTCGAAGCGACGCATCGACCAATGTCGTCAATTACAGCCATCATTGTTGTTGCTGACAACCACATGGTTCCTGCGGCCCAAGCATGCTCATTAGATTTTGTAAACGGCAGTGTCGGCAACAGCCATG
>Ga0114975_10000415_pt1 | contig 32102 bp, 31 predicted proteins | sample S_130626_EF_Meta_FD_87031 | JGI IMG/M metagenome (GOLD analysis project Ga0114975, IMG submission 87031) | Freshwater microbial communities from Lake Simoncouche, Canada to study carbon cycling - S_130626_EF_MetaG | ecosystem: Environmental > Aquatic > Freshwater > Lake | place: Lake...
CATGCATCGAATTGATGAAAAAGTAGTTGAAGTGGCTGCGGATCATATTAAATCCAATGCGCCCGACCTTTCATGGGTTTACTTAGAATATACCGATGATATGGGTCATAGATATGGAGATAGTAAGGAAATGGAAAATGCCTTACAAAAATTGGATCATCAAATTGGGGTATTATATGACGCGATAAATTATAGACAAAACAAGTTTAAAGAAAATTGGGCTTTGATCATAACCACCGATCATGGAAGGGATGAAAAAGATGGTAAAAATCATGGTGGTCAATCGGCACGTCAACGTAGTACCTGGATGGTCACCAATTTAAAATTGAACGCGTATTCAAAAATGGCAAATCCAGGGATTGTAGATATTATGCCAACATTAGCACATTTTTTAAAGGTAAATATTCCTGAAAATAATGTAAAAGAAGTAGATGGTATTTCCTTACTAGGATCAATTTCCCTGTTTGATCCTCAAATAAATATATTTCAACAAAAATTATCTGTGAGTTGGAAAAGTGTAGATACGAATGGAACAGCAAAAATTTGGTTGAGTACCAAAAACGATTATACAACCACTGGAAAAGAATCATATATTTTATTAGCTGAAGTACCTTTAGGCCAAAATAGAGCTGTAATTGATATTAGTAAATTCCCTTCTTCTTTTTATAAAGTAGCTATTGAAGGAAAATACAATACAGTGAATACCTGGTTCCCTAGTTCAAAATAGAGCGTGTCTTGCCTTAGTGAAGGGTCTCCTCTGATTCAATATCCTTTGTTGCATCCTGTGCATGTGGAAAATTTTGATTCATTTCTGATTCAAATTTTTTCTCGTCTTGATAATTTTTTTTAATTAAAAAAATGACAAGGGCAATAAGTATAAAACCTGCTATAGCCAAAATGTAGTAATTCATAAAATTGAATTGATGATACAATGTAGCTTATAATTTCCACACCAATCATGTTACCAAATCATTAATTGAAACCGAATCCTAACTAATTGTAGAAATTATTGATAAGTTCACAACATTAATAAAATTGATATGCAAAAGTTTTTGAATACTATTATTTTTTCTAGCCTGTTTATTGCTAAAATAGCCATCTGTCAAAAGGCAGATGTGATTTTTACAAATGCTCACATTATTACTGCAGCCACCAAAGGAGCACGTGCCAATTCAATGGGACTAAAAGATGGGAAAATATTATTTGTAGGCGACTTAAAAACAAGCGTGCAATTCAAAAATGCGCAAACTAAAATAATTGATTTGAAAGGAAAAACAATTATTCCGGGATTTAACGATGTGCATTTACACCCTAATCCAGAAACTAATTTTAATGAGTTAGATCATGTAATAAAAATTGATACTGTAACATCTTTACAAAGTTTACTAAACCTTTTGAAAGCAAAAGCAAAAATCACCCCTGACGGAATGTTAATAAGGGCTAGAGGATATAATGAAAGCAAATTAGGAATGGAACCAACTTGCAAGATTCTTGATCAAGCGAGTACAAAACATCCAATCATTATTACACATGCTTCTGGTCATAAGTCGGTAGTGAATTCATTTATATTAAATATCAATCACATTGTTAAAGAAACACCCAATCCAAAGGGTGGTACCTTTGAAAGATTTGAAGATGGAAGTCCCAATGGGATTTGTAAGGAAGCAGCAGCAAGTAATCTAACCAAAAATGAAGCTATTGTTCCCTATCCAGAGAAATCATTTGAAGTATTACTAAATAACTACCGAAAATATTTTAGCACATTACTATCATTTGGAATTACGAGTATAGGAGATGCCGGCTCAGATATTCAAAGGCTTAAACTATATCAGACCTTGGCTGATGAAAAGTTTCCAATGCGTTTTAATATTATGATGGTTGATAGATTGTTGCCAGAAATGGAAGGAGGTGACGCACACCATGAGACTGATTCCTGGAAAACGCTTGCTGATTTTAACAATGCATCAATAGCGCAAGCTGAAACCGATTTTTTAAGGGTTAAATCCATTAAAGTTTTTCATGGTAATTCATTGAGTGGAAAAACATGTTGGTTGTATGAACCGTATCAAATGGTAAATCCAGCTACCGGTAAGTTTGATTATTATGGTATTCCTTATAAAAGATCTCAGGAACAATTAGATTCCTTGTTTTTAGCGATTCATAAAAAAGGTTTACAAATTGCAGTACACAGTAATGGAGATAGAGAAATTGATATGGTTTTAAATGCATTTGAAAAAGTGTATGCTGCTGGTAATCCACTAAACATTCATCACAGAATTGAACATTGCAGCGTTATTAATGAAAGTATCATTTTAAGAATCAAAAAATTAGGGGTAATACCTGTTTTACATAATTATATTAATGAACTAGGAGACCTATTGGATCCATATGGTGAAGATCGATTAAACAATATGTTTGCCACAAAAAGTTTTTTAGATGCAGGTATTTTGCCAGCATTACACTCAGATGCACCTGTATCTAGCTATGACCCAAGAACAAGATGGGAAAGTACGGTAATTAGAACTACTAGTAAAGGAAAAGTACTTGGTCCAAAACAGTGTGTTGATGCCGAAGATGCATTAATCATGTATACTAAGGGCGGAGCTAATGCAACGGGAGAATTGGCCAAAAAAGGATCTTTAGAAAAAGGAAAATTTGCAGATTTTGTGATAATAGATGAAAATCCATTAACCATAAAGCCCGATAAAATTCACAGTATTCATATTAATCAAACATGGGTAAATGGTATAATGGTTTATAAATCAGTTCAATAATGGACTGTTTAAAAGTTGTTGATGATTTAACATTGATTTAGATTTTAAAACAAAAAAAAATGGATAATTTTTCTATATAAAATCCTACCCATGCATTGGAGAAAATTTAACGGCGAGCCCATTAATTTACCGATCAAGGACCAAGTGCGCAGCACTATTGAAGCTGAAATTGCCAAAAATAATAAACTTAAAGTTTATATCGGTACGGATAGTCAAGTAAAACAAACTGTAACTGAATTTGCTACTGTTATTGTTTTTTTAAGAGAAAAGAGTGGCGGATTCATGTTTATGCATAATGAAAAAACAGTTCAGCATTTTCATATTAAAGAACGTATGTTATTAGAAGTATCTAAGAGTATTGAAATTGCTTATGAGCTTTGTGACTTATTTATTGAATATGATATAGAAATGGAAGTGCATGCTGATATTAATACCAATGCACAATTCAAAAGTAACGATGCCCTAAAGGATGCAATGGGATATATTATGGGTATGGGATTTGCCTTTAAAGCTAAACCCGAAGCCTTTGCAAGCAGCTGCTGTGCTGATAAGGTAATACATTAAAAAAGCCCCAACTTTTCAGTTAAGGGCTTCAATATTTAAATTAATTAAGAGAATTTTATTTTCTCTCTAATTTTTTGAAAAGGTTGTTCGATTAAATAATACATTATTACAGCAGCTACAAGTGTTCCAATTAGAGAAATACTTACTGTAATAATAAATATTTGCGTATTCGTATAATTAGGTGATAAATAAGTAAATAATCTAGGTCTTATCCAAAATATAAAAGTTTCATGAAATAAATAAGCTGAATAAGATACTTGTGCAATGGGATATAAAAATTTTGATGATAAAAATTTATTAACAGGATTTATTATCACATTATTACCATAAATAGAAGCTAGGATAATAAAAGCAACAAATAATGAAAATACGGGTCTAGTTAAAATCTCATACCATCTTCCAATATGAATATTTAAGTTATTAAATATAGATGTCTTCATTGGTATCCATTCTCCTACTGGCGTAAATGAAATTCCTAAAAAACCAATCACTGCTACAAATGAAAAAAAAGTAAATAATCCTACCTTCTTTTCAAAAATGTTTTTTAATTCATTTGCTTTATACACACTCAAATAAGCTGTGGCCACTCCAAATAATAATCCAATATATCTTAAATGAGTTACCATATAGTAAGTTCTAAACCAATTTTTCCAATCATTTGACAGTACTGTAAGGTTAAAAGGTAGTCTATATTGTTTTACGAAATAAACATAATACCAAGTAAGTGCTATTGAAATTGCGGATAAAACAATAAAGAATGTTGCTTTGTTTCTAAACTTTGGAAAGATAAATACTAAAAGAAAAGGAACTACTATATAAAATTGTTCTTCTATAGCTAAAGACCAAGTCCATCCCAAAGGAGACTTAGGTATATAATTATTTATATATAAAATATTGGACCAATAATCTAATATATTTTCTAGGTTAATAGTATTTAATAAAACAAGATCTAAAAATATTGCAAAAATATATACAGGTGTTAATCTTAAAAAACGTCTTACGTAAAAACGCTTAAAATTGAATGAATCCCTAGATTTTATTTCTTTAAATATAATACCCCCTATCAAAAATCCACTAATAACAAAAAACAAATCAACCCCTAAATCGCCTTTTGATACCCAATAAAATAATGGATGATCATATATTTTATCAATTGAACTTTTAAAAGTTAAATATTGAAACAACCAAGCATGAAAAATGATTACCCATAATACAGCTATAGCTCTGATTCCATCTATAACAGCAAAGTTTGAATTAGATCGATTTAATAATTTATTCATTAGCGTATGATTATAAGGAGGGGGTAATCTTACCCCACCTATTGAATATTGATTTTGATAGGTTTTTGAGTTATATCGATTTTACCATTTTCCCAAAAAGATTCTTGTATGTGATGTATTAAAAGTTCTGATGTCATTAACCGAATTCGTAAATTCTGTAGATGATTTTTCATTCATCACATCATCTTTAAATTTAGTTGTAAAATCTTTATAACTTCTTATAACATAATGTGTCGTTTTTTCTTCATTGATAGTACTAACGCTACCAAATGAAATTCTTGTATTCGCTGGTGTATTCTTACTCCAAAAAGCTTCAAATTTTGCTTTATATTGAGCTGGATCTTTTACATTAATAAAGTAAACATCCTGAATTGGATAAATCACGCTGCTTGTATCACCATAACTTGAAAATCTTTTACCCTCTGCAGCTCTCACCCCTTTACAAAATTTTGAAAGTTCAGATTGAAAAAGATTCCAAGCTGATGTACTTTTTGCATCATACGCTGCACCCATAGCTTCTGGCGAACCCGATAAAATCATTTCATGCGTAGCCATATCTTTTCCTTTAAAATGATTTTCATACAAGGTAACAGTAACACCTTTCATAAGATTTTCTTTGTTACCAAAATAATTTTTGTAAAGTTGTAATACAGTACTTTGATCTTTAGGTTCTACATTAAATGTATAAGAAGTAAAAATGGATTGTGCATTTAAACTTGTAAATGCAGCTACCAAAAGAATTGTAAATAGAAATAATTTTTTCATTTTTAAATTGATTTGAATTTTTTATTAATTTATTTTTTTAGTGTTGTTCCTTTAAGCACTTTAAATACAGGAGCATAAGAAAACCCATCAGGCATATAAGTAGCCATTTTTGATTTTAGAATAACTTCATTATAACCAGGAATATTTAGACCAATTCTATATTTCATTAGGTCTTCTAAAGTTGAGAATGAATCCCACGACATAACAGTACTTTGGCTGGTTTCTAGCGATGGAAATGTTAGTCTTCTCGCAACACCCCAACCCCTCATATTCATTTTGTTCATATTTTTCACAAAAAATGGCTTCCATAATGCTTTATTTTCTTGAATAAAGCCTGAAACATTTGCAGGTCTTCCAAAATTAAATTGGAAATAAGTTGCTGGACCATTATTATCACTTGCTTGATCTTCAACAACAAAAATATTTCTTTCATCCTTTACACTTTTATAAGTTGATGAAAGTGTTTTTCTTTGATCTATTTCTTCAGGTGTAAGTACTTTAGAACTGTTATTCCACCATGCTGATTTAGCACTCAACAAATCGTCAATATTATTTGCCCATTGAACCCAAACATAATTGAATTCTCCAGGGTCAACACTATTGTTAAATTTATTTACTTTAAATAAACCCCAATAAAGCACGTCCCCATTATTTACAGCATCCTGTGCAACTTTTGCATGTAATTCAGTTTCTACTTTTTCAAAAGCATCTGTATTTCCTTCAACTTTTACAGCATGTAATGAATATACTCTTTGAGCGTTTGCTAATTGAACAGTAAATAATACTGTTATTATTAATATAATTTTTTTCATTTGATTTTTTATTTAGTTTTTAATTTGCAGTTAACTCTAACTTCCATACTTCAGTTTTTGCGATTTTTCTCGCTGATTCAGGTATTGTTGTTTTTGGAAATAATTTTTCATAGGTTTTATAATAATCATCTAACGTAACGCTATAAGCTTTATCCCAATCTGAAAAGGCATTAGATGTAACATAATTATATTTTGAACCATCCGCCACAGGAACAACTAATTGTGAAAATCCCCAACCTGTTCTATTTCCATTTTTAATAAATTCTTGATGAATAGATTTATATATTTCTTTTTCTTGTCTAACATATTCATTTTCTTTCCCAGGGGTAGCTTTCATGAAATTCATTTCATAATAAGGTTGGAAACCACTTGTAATACCATCTAATGCTCTATAAATTTCAGTTTTAACAGGCGTTCTTATGGATGTAAAATTCTTTGTAATTGCAGTAAGTGTTTTTTCATCTATACCAGGCATTCCTTTTTTAAATAATTCCATTGTATTTGATTTCGTAAAATCATTAATGGAGTTTGAGGCTTGAAGTGAAATTAAATTATAGCCTTCATCATCTGAAGTCGTAACAACACTATATAATGCATATGCTGTTACATCACCAGCTTTAATTTTTTCCTTCCAAATTTTAGAAGCGTAGTTTTTTATTAAATTTAGATACTCATCCGTTTTGTCTTTATCTGTTTTGTAATAAGAAACTAAATAATAAACTGGTTTTGATTGTGCTTGTATTTGAGTGTAACCCAAAACAAAAACAACTAACATTAAAAGTAGTTTTTTCATAGATTTTTAATTTTAAGATAAATATAAGTATCAAAAAGATACTATTAAAATATATTTTAAACATAATATATTCTTAATATTGTATATATTGTAGCCTTAAAAATTTTAATTATTACACTAATTGATTTTTATATTATAATTTTGTAGAAGAGAAAATGAAAAGCGTAAATGAGTAATACTATTGAATTTAGATCAATCTGTCCTGTGGCAACTGGATTAGACATTTTAGGAGATAAGTGGACCTTACTGATCTTGAGAGATATGATTTGGGGGCATAAAAGTCTTTTCAGTGAATTCAAGGAGTCGCCTGAGCATATGCCTAGCAAAATGCTTTCAAATCGTTTAAAGAAGTTAGAAGAGCTTGAATATATTTCTAAAAAAGAAGGAGTTAAAAATAAAAAAAATGTTTATTATTTTATTGAAGAAAAAGGAATGGATGCATTTCCAATTATGATTGAAATGGCCATTTTTACTTCAAAACATTACCTTGATCATTTAGGATCAACCTATACAAAAGAGGCGCGAGGTGTAATGATTAAAAATAAAAAAGAATATATTGCTGATTTAATTAAAAAGTATAAAGTTTTCAAAAAGAACGTTTTACTATAAATCATAACATTAATAAAGAAGGGACTCAAAATTGAGTCCCTTCTTTATTAAATAGCTAAGCCCTAACTTTTCAGTTTAGGGCTTAGCTATTTAAAAAATAATGATTAAAATTTGGCCGGAGTGCCAAATTTTGGAATGCTCTTCTTAATAAATGTTCTTAAGTGTTCATTACTAGTTGCTAAATCTTCTTTTCTTAAATACATCATATGTCCACTGCGGTAACCTTCCCAAAACATTCTGTTTTGAATTTTTCCTGCAGGATCCATTTGCCACATATTGTATTTAGCATTAAAGTAATCACAAGCTCCATCATAATAACCTGACTGAACCAATACATTTAAATATGGGTTTTGCATCATGGCTTGACGTAAGTCATCGCCAGTATGGTTATTGGTGTTATCCCAAGGAAAAGTTGGACCAAAAATATAGTAGTTTAAGTCTGTTTTATAACCCAACACATCTCTTAAATAAATATTAATCGCTGGGGTAAAAGAATGCTCCCAACTAGTTAACTCAGCATTATAGTCAGGATCTTCACCAGCATCTTTTTTATCAATTCCAATATATCTTGAATCTAATCTTCCCACTGTTTTACCTTGGTCTCTCAATAACTCTTTCCAAAAGTAAGCAAACGGTATTTCTAGATTTTGTTGACTAACTGCAGTTTCGCTTAGTCCAATATATTTTGCCAACTTTTTGGTAATCGCTTTTCTCTTTTCAACATTTAATACGCCACCTTGTGCTATAGCAGGTAATAATTCATTTACAGTGAACGATTCAACCTCAGGTAAAAATGCAGTTAGATCCTTGCTTTGTAAATCAGCAGGTAATTTTTTGTGATACCAAGCTGTAGCGGCCATATATGGAACGCGTAATGCTGCGCTGGTTGGTCCTTCACGCTTGATTCCTAAGTCAGTTGGGGATACTAAAATCACTCCGTTTAAGTACATCCAATGACGGTTTTGTAATTCTAATGATAAACCAGAAACACGAGTTGTTCCGTAGCTTTCACCAATTAAGAATTTAGGAGAAGCCCATCTTTTATTTCTGCCCACAAATGTATTTATCCAATCAGCTAAATATTTTACATCCGCATTCACGCCGAAAAATTTAGACGTTGGAACTGATTTATCTAAAATACGTGAGAAGCCTGTGTTAACAGGATCAATATATACGATATCGGCTTCGTCAATAATTGAATTAGGGTTGTCCTCAACTCCATATGGTTGAATCGGATATCCCTCATCGTCGATTCTTAATTTCTTTGGACTGGTATAACCTATATGCATCCAAACACTTGCCGTACCTGGACCACCATTAAATGAAATTACTAGTGGGCGCTCGTCCTTATTAGTTACATCGGTTCTTTCATAATAAACATAAAATAAACCCGCTATCGCTTTTCCATCCTCATCCCAAACAGGTATGGTACCAGATACTACTTTATAAGGTACTTTTTGACCTTTAATAGTCACTTCTCCTTTGGCTTCCGTTTTGGAGTCTAAGGAAAGTTCTCTTTTAAATGCTGGATTCTTATCCTCCTGCTTCGATTTTACTGCATCATCAGCAGGTTTTTGTGCTTGTGCAATTAAACTCGTAATTGTTAACAAGGCTACCCATAATTGTTTTTGCATATTGATATTTTAATTCTTAAATATTATATGTATAAATATACACCATATTTAAACTTAGTTATTAGGATGGATATAAATATTTATGGAGTCATTAAATAAGGATGTAATTATGTAAATTTGAGCATGTCTGAAAGTTTACATAAAGTAATCATTTTAGCCGCTCCATCGGGTGCGGGTAAATCCACTATTACAAAATATTTATTGGAAAGATTTCCTAGGCTCGCCTTCTCTATTTCTGCCACTACTAGGGCTCCAAGAGGAGCAGAACAAGATGGCGTTGAATATCATTTTTTAAGCCTTGCTAAATTTGAAGGATTAATTTATCAAAATGAATTTATTGAGTACGAACAGGTATATCAAGGCGTATATTATGGTACCTTAAAATCAGAGTTAAAAAGAATTTGGGACTTAGGAAAAGTACCCATATTAGATATTGATGTAAAGGGGGCAATTCGTGTTCAACAAGAACTAGGCGAAAAATGTATGACTATTTTTATCATGCCACCTTCGGTAGATGCATTGAAAGAACGTTTATTAAATAGACAAACGGAGACGCCTGAAAGTATTCAAACAAGAATCGATAAAGCGGAATATGAAATTAGTTTTAGCAATCAATTTAAGTCGATTGTGAAAAATGAAATTTTAGCAACCGCATGTGAGGATACGGCCAATTTACTTATTGAATTTTTAGGACCTGAATTCATAAAATAATTATTAAAAATAAAACTTACGACTATGTCTTTGCAAGGAAAAACAGTGTTTATAACCGGTGGTAGCAGAGGCATAGGAAAGGCCATTGCTTTAAAATTAGCTGGTGCAGGTGCTAATATTGTTATCGCAGCAAAATCAGTGGAGGAAGACCCACGTTTGGGTGGTACTATATTTTCTGCTGCAGCGGAAGTAGAAGCATTGGGCGTGAAAGCTTTAGCAGTGCAGGTGGATATTAGAGACGAAGCACAAATTGCCAATGCTATCAAACAAACCGTTGATAAATTTGGAGGCATAGATATTGTAATTAATAATGCATCAGCCATTCAATTAACCGATACGGAAAATACACCTAGTAAGCGATTTGATTTGATTCATAGCATTAATGTTAGGGGTACTTTTTTAGTTGTGCAACATGCATTGCCTTATTTAAAAAAGTCAACGCATGCGCATATTCTTACTTTATCTCCTCCCATTAATTTAGATCCAAAATGGATTGGACCACATATCGCCTATACACTTTCAAAATATGATATGAGTATGATGGCAATTGGATGGGCTCATGAGTTAAAAGACGATGGCATTGCATCAAACGCTTTGTGGCCGCGCACTACTATTGATACCGCTGCTGTACGTAATTTGTTAGGAGGTGAAATGTTGGCTAATATGAGTAGAACACCTGCGATATTAGCTGATGCAGCTTTTTACATTTTATCAAAAGAAAAATTAACTTGTACAGGGAATACATTTATTGATGAAGCCGTTTTAGCTGCTGAGGGCATAACGGATTTATCAGGTTATTCTGTTGTACCAGGTGGAACACTTTATACTGATTTATTTTTATAAACTTTTTTATTCATTTTCATAATTATCGTCCATGAAACATTTTATTATTTGCACTTTAATGCTTGCTTCTATTTCAAGCATGGCTCAAAAGAAAGCTAAATCAGATCCTGCTGCCGCAGCAATAAATGCAAGCAAGGAAGCAACCATTAATGCATTAAATGCAAGCTATGAAGCAGACAAAAAAACAGCCTTACAAATTTGGGACTATGCGGAAGTAGGCTATAAGGAAGTTAAGAGTTCAGCATTACATGTACAACATTTAAAAGAAGCAGGCTTCACCGTAGAAACAGGTGTAGCAGGTATTCCCACTGCCTTTGTAGCAACTTATGGATCGGGCCAACCAGCTATTGGTATTTTAGCTGAGTTTGATGCCTTACCAGGTTTAGCACAAAATGCTGTTGCTGAAAAATCACCCATTGCTGGAAAAAATTCAGGTCATGCCTGTGGTCACCATTTATTTGGAACAGCAAGTGTGTCAGCAGGTATTGCTATTAAAGAATTAATTGCCGCAGGTAAATTAAAAGGAACAATTAAAGTTTATGGCTGTCCAGCTGAAGAAGGTGGAAGTGGAAAAGTATTTTTAGTTCGTGCTGGTGTGTTTAATGATTTAGATGCGGTAATTCATTGGCACCCTGATGATGTAAATGCAGTATCTACAACAAGTGCATTAGCAAATAAGTCAGCTAAGTTTAAGTTTTATGGTATTTCAGCACACGCTGCTGCTGCACCTGATCAAGGTCGTTCAGCATTAGATGCAGTAGAAGCAATGGATAATATGGTAAACATGATGCGTGAACATATTCCTCAAGAAACAAGAATCCATTATGTAATTACAAGTGGTGGTAAAGCACCAAATGTAGTTCCTGATTTTGCAGAAGTGTATTATTATGTTCGTCATCCAAAACGTAAAGACGTTGTAGAAATTTTTGATAGAGTAGTAAAAGCTGCGGAAGGTGCGGCTTTAGGAACAGGTACTACAATGAAATATGATATCATTGGTGGTACACACGATTTATTGATTAATAGAACGCTTGCAGAAGTAATGCAATCTAATTTAGAAAAAGTAGGTGGAGTTACTTATAGTGAGGAAGAAAAAGCATTTGCTAAAAAATTACAACCCACATTTATTGGTGCCCCTGTTCCTGTTGAAACAGCAGGTACAGTAAGACCATTAAGTTATGTATCAGAAGGTAACAGTGGCTCAACTGATGTTGGTGATGTAAGTTATACAAAACCAACCGTTGGTTTAAGAGGAGCTACTTGGGTTCCAGGTACACCTGCACATAGCTGGCAAGCAGTAGCAAGTGGTGGAACAGAAATTGGTACAAAGGGAATGTTGGTGGCAAGTAAAACAATGGCATTAACTGCGATTGATTTAATGACAAATCCAACTTTAATACAAAAAGCAACCGACGAATTTAAAGCGAGTATTGGTGATTATAAATACAAAGCATTGTTAGGTGATATTAAACCAGCTTTGAATTACCGCGATTAAGGCCCATCGCTTTAGTTTACTTCTTACGTTTACAATTAAAGGCCACTCGTTTGAGTGGCCTTTAATTATCTATATGTATAAATGTTTTCTTTTTTGACTAGTCCTTTCCAAAGGCTTCCGGGCGCATTTGTGGGAAGAACAATACATCTTGTATCGATGGTTGATTTAACATCATCATACATAAACGATCTATTCCAATACCAATTCCTGAAGTAGGCGGCATTCCATATTCCAATGCTCTTAAAAAGTCATGGTCAATAAACATCGCTTCATCATCACCTCTTTCCATTAAAGCCAATTGATCTTCAAAACGTTTACGTTGATCAATTGGATCATTTAATTCAGAATAGGCGTTCGCTAATTCTTTTCCGTTAACCATTAATTCAAAACGCTCTACCAATCCTTCCTTGGTTCTGTGTTTTTTGGTTAATGGGCTCATTTCAACCGGATAATCAATGATAAATGTAGGTTGCGTATAGGTATGTTCACTTGTTGAACCAAAAATTTCGTCAATCAACTTTCCTTTACCAATAGTAGGTGCAACGTCTATCTTTAATGTCTTACAAACGGCTCTTAATCCAGCCTCGTCCATTCCGGTAATATCAATGCCCGTATTTTCTTTAATGGCATCAATGATGCTTACACGACGATAAGGTGCTTTAAAATCAATTGTTTTATCTCCTACTGATAACACTGTTGTGCCATGTAATGTCAATGCAATTTTTTCAAATAACTGTTCTGTAATTTCCATCATCCAGAAATAATCCTTGTAAGCCGTATACCATTCTAAAACAGTGAACTCTGGGTTATGGGTACGATCCATTCCTTCATTTCTAAAGTTGCGGCTAAACTCATATACCCAATCAAATCCACCTACAATCAATCGCTTTAAATACAATTCATTTGCAATACGCAAATAGAATGGCACATCTAAGGCATTATGATGGGTAATAAACGGCCTTGCTGCTGCTCCACCTGGAATGGCTTGTAAAACGGGTGTATCAACCTCCAACGCACCACGTGTATTTAAAAATTCACGAATGGTATTCATTAATATAGTACGCTTCGCAAATGTTTCTTTTACATCAGGATTAATAATTAAGTCAGCATAACGTTGACGATATCTAAATTCTGGATCCGTTACGGCATCAAATGTATTTCCCTCCTCGTCCCTTTTAACGACCGGCAATGGCTTTAATGATTTAGCGAGTAAGGTAACTGTGCTAGCATGCAATGAGGTTTCTCCCGTTTTTGTAATAAATACATATCCCGTTGCACCAATGATATCGCCTAGGTCCATGCCATTTTTAGTCAACACATCCCAATAGGTCTTGTCTTCATCTGGACAAATTTCGTCTCTCTTTATATATAGCTGAAATATGCCGTCATTGTCCTGAATTTTCACAAATAACACTTTACCCTTGTCATTTACACTCATAATACGTCCTGCAACACAAACCGACGTATAGTTGTCCTTGGTTTCTTCTGAAAAGTTTTGCTTTATTTCGGCTGAATAATGAGAAACTGGATATAAGGGAGCTGGATAAGGATTAATACCTGCAGCTTCTAAATTTTGTAGTTTTTCGCGTCTAATGATTTCTTGTTCTGATAAGTCTTGACTCATTTATATAGTATTAATACCGCAAAAGTAAAACTTAACGAGCAATTAGCGAAAGAAGCCTGCCTTTACTTCTTGTTCTGTCAAAGAAAGTAAGTCACCTGGCTGCATTTTATCAATGGTATATATTCCCAATTGTGCGCGGATTAATCTTAGTACCGGAAATCCAACGGATGAAAACATTTTACGAACCTGTCTATTTTTACCTTCCGTTAATTCAATGGAAACCCAACTGGTGGGAATTGATTTTCTAAATCGTATAGGTGGATTGCGTTCGGGTACCTGTAAATCATCAGGTAAATTTTTTAAGACCGCCTTATTGGTTTTGTATTGTTTCCCGTCAATATTAATGATAACACCCTTTCTTAATATTTCTAATGCAACATCCGTAATAGCACCATCCACTTGAACCCAATAAGTACGCTTATGTTCAAAACTAGGATGTAATAATTGATGATTAATGCTTGAGTCGTTTGTTAATAACAATAAACCTTCGCTATCATAATCTAATCGACCTACAGGATAAACGTCCTTTTCAACTTCAATAATATCTTTCAAACACTTTTTTCCATCCTGTGAAGTGAACTGCGATAATACTTGAAATGGTTTATAAAGTAAGAAGTATTGCATCAAAAAATGTTTCTAAAAAAACAAAGTCCCACTGTTGTGGGACCTCGTATATAGATGGGTTAGTAAGTACGGGAATTGAATTCCCATCACAATATTAAATATACTTTATCCTAATTCAAAAAATTTTTTAAACAAATTTTTTAGGTTTATCCACAAATGCAATTTATAAAAGCTATTTCAACAAGTAATTTTTTTATAAAAAATACACTTGAAAAAATTTGAAATGATTAAAATATTTTTTTCATAATCGTTTGTAAATACTATGAACATTGAATTGTAGAAGATTGTATTTTTTACACAAACATGTTTTTAATAAAATAATCTCATGCTAATTGTCGAGAAATTATCAACTATTTTATCGACATTTTGGTTAAAAAATATTTTTTACAAAAAACCCTCGTTACCTTTGAATTAGGCCAAAAAACATAAATATGAAGCTAATTGCACCCATTTCCATTAAATCGTTATCCGAATTAATAGGCGCAGAAATAATTGGAAATAACCAATTAGAAATTACTGGAGTGAATGAAATTCATCAAGTACAAAATGGTGATGTGGTGTTTGTAGATCATCCAAAATATTATGATACTTGTTTAAAAAGTGCTGCATCATGTATCATTATTAATAATAAAGAAGTGGATATACCTGCTGGGAAAGCATTATTGTTTTGCAATGATCCTTTTGAAGCTTATTTAACGATTGTAAAACATTTTAAACCACTTCAAGTAAGTACAAAAGCAATCAGCGATGACCTTATTGTTGGCGAAGGAACCATTATCATGCCTAATGTATTTATTGGTCATCATGTAAAAATTGGTAAAAATTGTACCATCTATCCTGGCGTAAGCATTTTATCTGATACCATTATTGGAGACGAAGTAATCATTCAAGCCAATACGGTAATTGGGGGTGATGCTTTTTATTATAATACCAAAAAGAATAGACAAGATTGGTATCATAAAATGTTGAGTTGTGGTAGGGTAGTTTTAGAAGATAAAGTTGAAATAGGATGTGGATGTACCATTGATAGAGGCGTAAGTGGAGATACCAAAATTGGAAGAGGTACAAAAATTGATAATATGGTGCACATTGGGCATGATACACAAACAGCTGAAAATTGTTTGATAGCTGCTCAAGTGGGTATCGCGGGGGGTGTTAAAATTGAAGCAGGCGTTACGATATGGGGTCAAGTAGGTATTGGCAAAACACTAACCATTGGTGAAAATGCTGTTATACTTGCTCAAGCAGGCGTACCAAGCTCATTAAAGGGTAATAAAATTTATATGGGCTTCCCAGCTGAAGAAGCAAGCATAAAACGCAGAGAATATGTTTGGATCAAACGTATTCCTGAGCTTTGGAAAAAAATGATGGAAGGTTAATATTGTAAATGATGCAACTCCTTTAATTCCGAACAGGTTCTGTTGATCGTTTCTTCTATACTCCGATAGGTAAAGGAAGGAAAGGCTTTTAAAAACTTCGTGTTATCAAAATTTACTACCGCTTGTGCAGTTGCAGCTGTTTCCTTAGTTAATAATGGAGATTTACCAGTGAAAAATCCTTTAACCGCTTCTAATCGCCAAACAATTGCAGCAAGTAATGGTGTGACTCTTCTTGAAGGTGGGCGTTTATTAAATCCATTAGCAATTCGGGTAAATATTTCTTGATAGGGCAAATTTGCACCGCTAATAATATAACGCTGTCCTTGCACATCGCTTTGCATTAATATTTGCATAGCATCAATAACGTCCATTACATCGACAAAACCACTTACGCCTGTTGTGTACCAAGGAAATTCATTGTATGCAGATTTGAAAATTTCAGACGAACCTTTATTCCAATCACCTGCACCTAAAATAATCACAGGATTTACAATGGCAACATTTAATCCCTCACCCATTCCTCGCCAAACTTCCATCTCGGCTAAATATTTTGATTTACCATAAATACTATTACTCGTTTCTGGGGTCCAATTCATATGCTCATCTACAGGGGCACCCTTTCTAATTCTTCCAAGTGCAGCAACAGAACTTACATAAACCAACTTTTGTATTTCATGACGTATACATGCATTTACCACATTAGCCGTTCCCTCGACATTAGCATGTAACATGGTAGCAGCTTGTTTAGGAGAAAAGGAAACAATCGCAGCACAATGATATACATGGCTTACTCCCTGCATAGCTTCTTCTAAAGTAGCTACATCTAAAATGTCACCTTTAATCCAATTAACTTTTTCAGCACCTTTAAAAGTAGGGATAGTTTGTCTGTATAAAGCGCGCACCAATAATCCTTTATCAATCAATGATTGAATTAAATGACTACCCACCAAGCCGCTAGCACCGGTTACAAAAATCATAAGGATTTATTTGTCTTTTAAGAGTCTTGCGATGTCTCTTTTTAATTGTTGTACTTCAAGGGTTTTTAAACCATCGTATATTTTACCGCGCACTTTTCCATTTCTATCTACCAACGCAAAAAATTGTGTATGTATAAATTGATCTTCTATTTTTTCTACATTATTTTTTGGATCATCTAATAAATATGAACTTCTGGCCATTTGATACAAGCTATCCTTGCGTCCTGTGATGAATATCCATTTTTTAGTATCTACTTGTAAGGAGTCGGCATAGTGCTTTAATACAGCAACAGAGTCAGTATCAGGGTTACAAGTATGAGAGAATATTTGAAAATCGGGTTCGTCCTTAAACTGCAAATAAACCTCTTTCATATTGGTATTTAATCTTGGGCAAATGCCTTTACAAGTCGTAAAAAAGTATTCTACTACCGTGATTTTATTTAAAACATCGGCATCGGTAACAGGTTGACCATCCTGATTGGTAAAATGAAATGGCTTTACGAAGCTTAAGGTAGGCAACTTTACTTTCCAGTTATCCGTTCCTTGAAAAAGAAAGTAAAAATAACCCAATAATAAAAGGGTAAAAAATATAAGATAAGTAAGCAGCTTTTTAGACATATTCAGGTGTTTATTAATGGATTATCCATTTAGGACTATAAAGGTAATATTATTTTAGTTGCCCTATCTTTGCTAAATGTTTAAAAATTGGAATTGGGATGCCATTGGAATTAGCGCTTCATTAGCTTGTGCGATACATTGTGCATTATTACCCTTATTTTTTAGTTCCCTACCATTATTGGGCATTAATATTTTACACAATTACCAATTTGAATTTGGAATGATTTTATTGTCCTTTGCCATTGGAGCTTACTCCTTATATCATGGATATAAAAAACATCACCATTCCTATAAACCCATTATCCTATTTAGTATTGGGATTGCTTTAATGTTTAGCCGTTTGGCTTTTAGGGAAATTGAATTATACCTTTTGTTTCCTGCAGCATTTTTTATTATTGTTGCGCATGTCAATAATCACATGCGATGCAGGGTGCATAATCATGCACACGCCGACGACTGCGATCATTAAGCGAAAGTATAACTCATTGAGCCGTCCTTCTCGTCTTTCAATTGAATACCCATTTCGGTTAACTGATTTCTAATTTTATCGCTTGTAGCAAAATCTTTTCTTGCTTTTGCGTCACGTCGTATTTCAATTAATAAATCAATCACACCATTTAGTTGTGCTCGGTTAGCACCCGCCTCTACTTTAATACCTAAAATATTTTCAATAAATATAGTCAACTGATTTTGTACGTATATCCAGGTATCACCACTCACTGCATCAGCAGCTATATGTTTATCCTTTAAGGAATTGATACTTGGTAACATTTCAAACATATTAGCCACCACTTTCGCCGTGTTTATATCGTCATCCATGAATTCCTCTAATTCAGCCGCCCATGTTTTTAATTGTGTGTCTAAGTTTGTATCCACCGCTGCTAAACCTGTGGTAAAGCTTTGCGCCTTTAACCACTCATATCCTTCCATTAAACGCTTCAATGCTTTTTCAGATGCTTGTAATGCTTCATTGCTAAAATCTAAAGTGCCGCGATATTGACTTTGTAAAATGAAAAAGCGAACCGTCATGGGCGCATAAGCTTGTGTTAACTCATGGTGATTACCCGAAAATAATTCACTTAACTTAATGACATTATTGTAACTCTTTCCCATTTTACGACCGTTAATGGTAATCATATTATTATGCATCCAAAAACGTGCAGGAATTTCATGATTACAAACATTACTTTGTGCAATTTCACATTCATGGTGCGGAAATTGTAAGTCCATACCACCTCCATGTATATCAAAACGTTTACCTAAATATTTTGTAGCCATTGCCGAACATTCAATATGCCATCCCGGGAAACCCTCACCCCATGGGCTCTGCCAACGCATGATATGTTCTATCGGCGCTTTTTTCCATAATGCAAAATCAACTTTATTTCTCTTCTCTTCTTGATTTTCTAACTCACGCGTTGTCTCTAATTGTTCTTCTAAATTACGTCCACTTAAAATTCCATAAGGTTGATTCTTCTTTGAATAATCCTCATTGTATTTTACTACATCAAAATAAACTGAACCATTGCTTTCGTAAGCATAACCGTCTTTCATGATGGTTTTAATCATTTCAATTTGCTCCACAATATGACCAGTTGCAGTAGGCTCAATGCTTGGTGGCATATTATTAAACTGCTCCATTGCCCAATGATACAAATGCGTATATTTTTGCACCAGTTCCATGGGTTCCAATTTTTCCAATATGGCTTTAGAGGCAATTTTATCTTCAGCTTGTTTACCTTCTTCCTCAAAGTGTCCTGCATCGGTAATGTTACGAACATAACGAACCTTATAGCCTTTATGCAACAAATATCGAAACACCACATCAAAAGTAATAAAAGGACGTGCATGACCTAAATGGCTCTCTCCGCTAACCGTAGGTCCACAAACATACATGCCCACATAAGGTGCATTAATAGGTTCGAAAACTTCTTTTTGTCGTGTAAGGGAGTTGTATATTTTTAGTGCCATAATGTGGCACAAAGATATTTTATTTTAGGTAACAGATTATTGTTTTTTTAACAATAGATCCGCCATAATCATATGGTGATCACTCAAATTTTCATCCATCTGTTCCCATGCTTTTACATCCCAACTTGAATTTGCAAGTATATAATCAATTCTTAATGTTGGCGATATTCCCAAGAAAGTGTCACCCACTCCAAAACCTTTTTCTAAGAATGCATCCTTCCAGCCACTAGCTATTTGATAGTAAGTATAGGAACTAGGAACGTCATTAAAATCACCTGTTATGATGGTTGGATATGGACTTGCATTAATTTGCTCTTTAACAATTTTACTTTGTTTAGCCCTTTCTTCAAATGCATGTTTCATTTTACGAACCACCCCCCATTTATTTCTAGTGGCATCATCAATCGCTTCAAAATCATCCTGTTTAAATCGGTAAGATGCCAAATGAGTAGTATAAACCTTTATAGTGTCGTCACCCTTTAAAATGGTCGCCGCTATTAAACTTTCATTGTTTCTATAAGGAAAGCGCTCTGTTTTAATAATTTTATACTTTGAATAAATGATACAGCCCGATAAATAAGTTGCATCATTTGTATAATAATCCTTGGAAAAAAAAGAATAAGGATATTGTTTTTCAAAATATTGAGCATGATTAGCGATATCATTTTTTAGGTCATTGGTGTTATACTCCTGCATGCAAATAATATCAGGATTCCATTTTTGAATAGAATAGGCAATTTCTTGCGTTCTAAATTTAATAGTTGTGTTGGGCACCAGGCCATTGAAGCCTTTTACATTCCAACTTATAATTCTTAAGGTATTGTCCTTTTTTGTTTTTGAAAAGGGGGTACCTGGATGCCAACCCATAATTATAATAAATAGATTCCAACTAAATAGTAAGCTCACCAAAGAAGGTATGCTTAAAATTGGTTTTACAATAATCCAAAAAAATAAAAATAAAATCTCAATAACCAATAAATAGGGAGTAATCAATCCCAAAAATCCATTTACCCAAATAAAGGAAATAGGTTTGAAAAACAATGGATATAACAATAAAATAGAAACCACCATATTTATAATGAGTAGCAGTTTTTTACCAAATTTCCTTATTGCAGATTTTTGTTTGGCCATTATTTTTTAGGTGCTAAACTATTATTTAATGAACGAATGAATTGATGCATCCACTTCCCTAAATCAATTTCTTTCTTTAATAGTAAAACGTAAAGCAATCCCGTACATCCTCCAACAAGTGTTGAAACAATGACTGTTATTGAACTATCTTTTAGTAAATACCCATTTAATAATAAATATAAAATACCTACTAACCATAGTGAAACACCACCCCCCATATTTGATAAAAATTTATAATTAGGAATAAGTGCTAATGCCGCAATCACAATGGCGGTTATGCTTATACCTGCTCCAAATAAAGGTTGACTTGTACCAGATACGATATAAATAATAGCACCCACTAAACCACTGTAAAAGTAAATAGGAAATAAATGTTTATTTGCTCCATTGATTTGTAAAGTATAGCTAAACAAAGTTAACCAAATCATGTTTGCAAATAACATCCAGAATCCATCATGCACCCAGTTATACGTTAACAATGCCCAAGGATTGTTCATCCATTGATTAGATAAAATAAAAGGATTAAAAATTTGAGTATAGAATTGTTCCAGTGGTAAACTTTCTAAATAATAAATAGTTTTTATTAGACCCAGCATTACATATACAACCAAGTTAATCGCTAACAAAGCTACCAAGGTATTGTTGTCAGCACCTAATAATGGTTTTTGACTTTGCGTTTGTTGCATATCAGAATTTGCTTGCATCTAATTAAATTTAAAATCGACGATTGTTTCTTTTCCAAAGATACACCAATATAAAACCTACTACTGCTCCTCCAACATGTGCCCATCTTGCAACATTATCTCCTGCTGAATTTCGAAGTGCAAAAAATAACTCATATGAAAAATATAATATTCCTAACCACTTCGCTTTTAAAGGAATGAAAAAATATAAATAAATATAAGTGTTGGGAAATAAGTATACAAAGGCAATTAATATTCCAAATACAGCTCCACTTGCTCCCAAGGTAGCAACATCAACGCGGGCCTTATACCGGCTCATAAATTCAATTGCATAATCGGTTTGTGTAGCTCCCGAGGTAATTAATTCATGATAATACTTGGTAGCATTCATTAATTCAAAGGAAAGAATACCTAAATGAATTAGCGCAGCTCCAATGCCACATAAAAAATAAAATAATAAAAATTGTTTAGGTCCCCATATGTTTTCCAAAATAGAACCGAACATCCACAAGGCCAACATATTTCCAAAAATATGTCCTAGGTCACCATGCAAAAACATATGTGTTATTAATTGCCATGGTTTAAATAAATCACTTTGAAAAGCATGCAATGCAAATATGTCTTCAAAATTAAAAGCACTGGTAGGACCGCCAAAAGTGTTTTGTGCAAAAAACATCAGTGCATTTATAATCAATAAATTTTTTATGATTTCGGGTAAACTATTATATCCAGTAGGTCTAAATTGAGTCATTGTGTTCGTTGATTTATAAAAATTATCTTCTCGTTAATTGTACCACATTTTCAATATGTAAGGTATGTGGAAACATATCAACTGGCTGTATTTTAGTAACTTTATATTTTTCATCTAATAAGGCTAGGTCTCTTGCTTGTGTAGCTGGATTACAACTTACATATACAATGATTGGCGCCTCCATTTCCAATAATTTACGAATTAGTTTTTCATGCATTCCGGCACGTGGTGGATCGGTAATAATTACGTCGGGCTTACCATGTGTTTCAAAAAATGCGTCATCACAAATATCAATAACGTCACCAGCAAAAAATGCGGTATCCGTCAATTGATTCATTTTGGCGTTTTCTTTGGCGTCCTCAATAGCATCTGCAACAAATTCTACGCCCACAATTTTTTTAGCTTGTTTGCTACAAAATATTCCAATACTTCCTGTACCACAATATAAATCATACACCACTTCCTTTCCTGTTAATTCAGCAAAGTCACGCGTAACTTGATATAATTTTTCAGCTTGCTTTGAGTTGGTTTGAAAAAATGATTTTGGACTTATTTTAAATTCAAAATCTTCCAACATTTCAGTAATGTATCCATTTCCAAAAAACACCTGAGGCACCAAATCCTGCATACTATCGTTGCGCTTAGTATTAATCGTGTATAACAGCGTCGTTATTTGTGGGAATTGTTTTAACAGTAAATTTAAAAGCGCTTCTCGCTTTTCGGTATCCTCATATCCTAAAATTAAATTCACCATCCATTGTCCACCGGTTGTATTACGAACAAACATATTACGCAACCATCCTTGGTGTTGCTTGATATTGTAAAATGGCATATCGTTGTCAATCGCAAAATTCACAACTGCTTTACGCATAAGGTTAGTAGGCTCTATTTGCAAATAACAAGTGTCTATCTCTACCACTTTTTCAAAAAAACCTCTTGCATGAAAACCACCAGCACCAGGTGATGGAACTAGGTCAGCTCCAGAAGCCTTCATTGCCTTGAATTCCTCAAAAGGGATAAATTTTTCAGTGGCAAACGTATATTCAACTTTATTTCTATATCCTTCAGTTTGATCGGCTCCTAAAATAGGTGGGATTGCAGGAAGGGTAACTTTTGCAATTCTGGTTAAATTATCAACCACCTGTTTATGTTTATATTTTAATTGCTGTTCGTAAGGTAGCATCTGCCATTGACAGCCTCCGCATACGCCAAAGTGCTTACAAAATGGTTGCACCCTCATCGCCGAATAACTATGAAAATGTTTTGCAAAACCTTCAGCCCAGTCTGCTTTATTTTTTTGTAGTTGAATATCAACCACATCACCAGGCACTGCACCTTCTACAAAAACAACTTTTCCGTCAACCCTTGCTAATGATTTACCTTCAGCAGCATAATCCTCAATAAGGATTTTTTCCAATACAGGCTTTTGTTTGATTTTTCTCACGGTAACAAAGGTACTCAACAAGGGGTATATTCAAAGTAATTAAAGCTATATTTTAACTTGTCTAATTAATTTATATTTTTACAAAATGAAAAAGATATTGATTTCAACCTTATTGTTTCCTTTGTTTTTAATGGCGCAAACAAAAAAGCCAAATACAACAACCTCAAATACGAATCAGGGACACGCCATTCAAATAAGTCTTAAACCTTATCAAAACACAAAAATTTACCTCGGCACTAATTATGGTAATAATAAAGTGTTTGCCGACTCTTGTATCTTAAATGAAAAAGGCGAGGGTATTTTTCAATCAAAAACAAAACTTACTCCGGGTATATATTTTATCGTATCCCCTAAAATGACCATTTTATTTGATCTATTGGTTGATGAAAAACAAGCTTTTTCAGTGTATGCCGATACCTTAAATTTAAAGAATGTAAAAGTTGTCGGCTCAAAGGATAACGAACTTTTTCAAAGTTATTCAAAAATTATAAATGACTTATTTATAGAGTTGAATGATATTGAACAGAAATTCAAATCTTCAACATCAGCAACTGATTCTGCTAAATTTAAAGAAGCTTACCTCGTTAAGGATAAAGAAATAAAGCAAAAAAGAAAATCGTTTATGGATGCTAATCCAAATTCATTGATGCGATTTTTATTACAAACCATGGAGGTTCCTGAGATACCGGCTATTCCAGTTGTTAATGGAAAGGCGGACTCACTGTATCCATTTAGATATGTTAAAAGCCACTATTGGGACAATGTTGTATTTAATGATAATAGATTATTAAGAACGCCCTTTTTTGAAAAAAAATTAGACGACTATTTTAAAAACTATGTTTCTCGTGAACCTGATTCCATTATTGACGAAGTACACTATATGCTAACAGTTGCAAAAACTGGAAAAGAAATTTATCCTTTTTTACTTTTTAAATTCACCAATAAGTACATTAGCCCTGAGTTTATGGGTCAGGACAAAGTGTTTTTACATATCTATCAAAACTTTTTTGCAAAGGGAGACACACTACTTTTAAATGAAGAATCAAAAAAATCGCTACGTGAACGAGCTTATAGTTTAATGGCTAACCAATTAGGATTACCAGCACCTACTTTAGCATTGAATGATATAGACGATAAAAAATTTGAAATCCACAGCATTAAGGCACCTTTTACCTTCATTGCCTTCTGGGATCCTGTATGTAGTCATTGTAAGGTTGAAATTCCAAGATTAGATTCCATGTACAAAGCCAGTTGGAAAAATTTAAATATTAAAGTAGTTGCTGTGAATACCAATTTCAAGGAAATGGATGCATGGAAAAAGTTTATAAAAGAACTTCAATTAACGGAGTGGATAAATGGTTATCAAAGCGAGGAAGATTTTAATAATGAAATTAAAGAAGGTCGCCCAACCACGATTCGTCAATTGTATGATGTTTTCAAAACACCCACTTTTTATTTACTTGATAAGGATAAAAAAATAGTTGCTAAAAATTTAACCATCGAACAGTTTAATGATTTTATACAATCAACATTAAAAAAATAAATAGCTTTTTATCGGCAATAAAAAAGGAGTCTTAACTGACTCCTTTTTTAATATTGGGAATATTAATTTTTTAAAATACCGCTGCTACAACATCCTTCACCACCTTAGGCTTACCTAATGTATAGTAATGTAAAACGGGTACACCAGCCGCTTTTAGCTCCTTGCTTTGCTGAATTAACCACTCGGTTCCCACTTGCTCACAAGCCTCGTCAGTAGTTGCTGCCATCATTGCATTTCTTAAATCGGCAGGAATGTCAACATAAAAAATATTAGGTAAAATGGTTAACTGCTTTTTATTGGTAATGGGTTTAAGACCTGGTATAATGGGTACGTTTATTCCCATACTTCTACAAGCGTCAACATATTCAAAATACTTTTTGTTATCAAAAAACATTTGTGTCATAATGTATTGAGCACCTGCATCCACTTTATCTTTTGCAATTTGTAAATCAAATTCCATACTGGGTGCTTCAAAATGTTTTTCAGGATAGCCTGATACTCCCATGCAAAAATTAGTCTTACTACCATTCACAATTTCTTTATCCAAATACTCACCATTATTTAATCCAACTACCTGTTTTAATAAATCAATGGCTTGTTGATTACCATTAGGTTCTGGTACAAAAGTTTTTTGTCCTTTTTCCGCATCACCTCTTAATACCAACACATTATCAATACCTAAAAATTGTAAATCAATTAATGCATCCTCTGTTTCTCTTTTTGAAAATCCTCCACAAATAATATGCGGCACCGCATCCACATTATAATGGTTCATGATGGCTGCACAAATACCAACGGTTCCTGGTCGCTTACGAACATCTACTTTTTCGGAAACACCCGCTTCGTTTTGTCGAATTATAGTTTCACTGCGATGATAGGTAACATTGATCCAAGAAGGCTTGAATTCCATTAAAGGATCTAAATGCTCATATATATAAGAAATGGTACGACCTTTTAAAGGAGGTAGTACCTCAAATGATACCAATGTGTCTTTTGCTTTCGCTAAATGTTCCGTTACATGCATGTGCTTATTTTTCGCTTAACCAAATTAAATAGATTGCAAAAATAGTTAATAATAATAAGTGATAAGCGTAAAAGCCGTTTTTACCCTTATTTTTGTACAAATAATTACTGTGATACTTACCATTCATACTGATAAACTCATTAAACAATACAAAAATCGCCGTGTGGTTGACAATGTCAGCATCTCTGTAAAACAAGGTGAAATTGTAGGACTATTGGGACCAAATGGTGCAGGTAAAACGACTACTTTTTATATGGTGGTGGGTTTAATTGCTCCTGATGCGGGCAGCGTTTTCTTAAATGATGAAGATATTACAAAGCTACCCATGTACAAAAGGGCGCAAATGGGTTTGGGATATTTGCCACAGGAAGCGAGTGTCTTTAGAAAATTGTCGGTGGAAGATAATATCATGGCCATTTTAGAAATGACAAAATTAACAAAAGGCGAACGTGAGCATAAATTAGGATCTCTATTAGATGAATTTAATTTACATCATGTCCGACATAATAATGGTGATAGTTTAAGTGGTGGTGAACGCAGAAGAACTGAAATTGCGCGTGCATTAGCTGTTGATCCAAAATTTATTTTATTAGACGAACCCTTTGCTGGCGTGGATCCTATCGCAGTTGAAGATATTCAATCGGTGGTAGCTCGGTTAAAATTAAAAGACATTGGTATTTTAATTACCGACCATAATGTGAATGAAACATTGTCCATTTGTGACAATGCTTACTTATTGATTGAAGGAAAAATATTTAAACATGGTACTGCCGAAGAATTGGCAAATGATGAACAAGTTAGACGTTTATATTTGGGTACCAATTTTGAATTAAAGCGTAAGGATTGGATTATTGAAATGGGACAAAAAAGTTAATTTATTTAAGGGTATAGCGTATATTGTGATACGCCTATGAAGATTTTTAGCCCTGCATTATCAAGACTCGCTCGACTTCGCTATTGGCGAATTGAACACTGGATCACTTCTCCAGAGGCTGCACAACGTGAAGTACTTCAAGATTTAATTACACACGGACAATACACTCAATTTGGGCGACAATACAAATTTGCAGATACATTTAATATTAGAAAATTTAAGGAGACGGTTCCTATTCATGAGTATGAAGACTTAAAGCCCTATATCGACCAAATTATGGCGGGCGAGGAATCGGTTTTATGGAATACCCCCGTTGAGTGGTTCGCAAAAAGTAGCGGTACAACGAACGATAAAAGTAAGTTCATACCCATCACCAAGGAAAGTATTCAAGACAATCACTTCCAAGGCGCAAAAGACGTTTTGACTATTTATTATCATGCTTTACCCGATAGTGATTTATTAACAGGGAAAGGTTTAGTAATTGGAGGAAGCCATCAAGTACATCCTATTAAAGATGATATTCAGTATGGTGATTTAAGTGCTGTGTTATTACAAAACTCTCCATTTTGGGCCAACTTAATACGAACACCTGAGCTATCCATTGCGCTCATGGATGAGTGGGAGGAAAAAATTGAAAGCCTTGCACAAAGTACAATCAATGAAGATGTAAGTTCCATTGCGGGTGTTCCTACATGGACCCTAGTATTATTAAAAAGAATTTTAGAAATTTCAGGCAAAAAAAATATTAAAGAAGTTTGGCCAAACTTTGAATTATACATTCACGGAGGTGTTTCCTTTACTCCCTATAAAGAACAGTTTAAAAAAATAATTGGACCGAATTGTAATTATATTGAAATATACAATGCCAGTGAAGGATTTTTCGCAGCACAGGATCGCATCAACGAAGAAGGCATGTTGTTATTTTTAAATCATGGAATTTTTTATGAGTTCATGCCAACTGAGGAATTTGGTAAAGAAACGCCTAAAACAATTGGATTAAATAAAGTTGAATTAGGAAAAAACTATGCAATTGTTATAAGTACCAATGGAGGATTGTGGCGTTACTTAGTAGGTGACACGATTCAATTTACAAGTCTTGCGCCTTTTAGAATTAAAGTATCAGGTAGATTAAAACAATATATCAATGCCTTTGGTGAAGAAGTAATTGCCGATAACACAGATCAAGCTTTAAGTAAAACCTGTATTGAGTTTGGCGTTAATTTAAAAGAATATACAGCGGCTCCTATTTATATGTCCGATAAAGGTGCAGGAGCACATGAGTGGCTTATTGAGTTTGACGAAAATCCTAAGGATATGAACGCGTTTACTACTTCATTAGATAAAAACTTACAAGCACTAAATAGTGACTATGAAGCAAAACGACATAAGAGTATTGCATTAGATATGCCGGTTATCAGGGCTGTAAAAAAAGGATGCTTCCATGAATGGTTAAAACAAAAAGGTAAGTTAGGTGGTCAGCATAAAGTACCCCGACTATCCAATGAAAGAAAGTTTATAGAAGCCATTAAAAGTATTGATCAAGCAATGAATTAATTTATCTTTGTAAAAATAAAAAATAATAATGCTATGAAATTATTAGCAGGAAAAGTAGCAATTGTAACTGGAGCAGCTCGTGGAATTGGAGCAGCTATTGCTTTAAAATTAGCAGAACAAGGAGCACATATTGCATTTACTTATGTAAGTGATAGTAGTGCTGATAAAGCAAATAGCTTAGTTGCTGAAATTGAAAAGTTGGGTGTAAAAGCAAAAGCATACAAAGCAAATGCGGGTGACTTTGCTGCATGTGAAACTTTTGTAAATGATGTTATTGCCACTTTTGGTGCGGTTGATATTTGCGTAAACAATGCAGGAATTTCAAAAGACAATTTGTTACTACGTATGACCCCTGAACAATGGGACGATGTTATGGAAACAAACTTAAAGAGTGTGTTTAATATGACCAAGCAGGTGATTCGTCCAATGATGAAAGCTAGAAGCGGAAGTATTATTAATATGAGCTCTATTATTGGTATTCGTGGCAATGCGGGTCAAAGTAGCTATGCAGCTAGTAAGGCCGGCATTATTGGTTTTACAAAATCTATTGCTGCTGAAATAGGAAGTAGAAATATTCGTTGCAATGCCATTGCTCCAGGATTTATTGAAACCGATATGACGCATTATTTAAATGAAGGAGAAGCAGGTAAAGCCTTCTTAGATAAAATACCTTTAGGACGTTTCGGAAAAGCCGAAGAAATTGCGAATACCACTTTGTTCTTAGCAAGCGATTTAAGTAGTTACATCACTGGACAAGTAATTAGTGCTTGTGGTGGTTTAAATATATAAGAGAATCATTTTTATTTTACAAATCCATCAATAAAAAAGGACCCAAAATTTTGGGTCCTTTTTTATATTAATTTTTTAGTGTTAATAGAATGTAACAACTAAATTCTTGCATCAATTTCTTTTTTCAAATCAGCATAAATACTTTCAATAGTACCTTCGCCTTTAACTGAAATCACTTTATTGAACTGCGCATAATAGGTAGCCACTGCGGTAGTTTTATCATGATACTCTTGAATTCTAGCTCTTATAATGGTTTCATTGGTATCATCACTTCGACCCGATGTAGCTCCTCTTCCTAATAATCTTTTTACCAACTCTTCTTCCGTAACTTCTAAAGCAAGTACAACATTAATTTCCGTCCCTTTTTGTTGTAACAATGCATCCAATGCTATACACTGAGCAGTGGTGCGCGGAAATCCATCAAACAAAAAACCTTTTGCTTCTGGATGTGCATTCATAAAATTATCAACCATCCCTATTACTACTTCGTCAGGAACCAACTGCCCTGCATCCATAAAAGTTTTAGCCTTTAATCCTAATGGTGTTGAATTGGTAATTTCCGATCTTAATAAATTACCCGTTGACAAATGCTGTAAGCCATTGGCAGCAATAATATTTTCACTTTGGGTTCCTTTGCCGCTTCCTGGAGGGCCAAATAAGATTAAATTAAACATAGTGAGGAGTTGGATTCAAAGATAACGAACTCGCTTAAATTTATATAGAAACAAGTAAACAAAATCTGAACAATTATACTGAATACTTGTTAGTATTTTTGTACCACAACAATGTTTATGATAAAACTACTTTGTTTATTGACCTTAATCAGTTTTTCGGCATGTGCACAAAACCCGACAAAACAAAAAACTACCACCATTATGGAAAAGAACAACCCATACTATAACCCTAACAGAAAAGATGCCGTTGTTATTACAGACGATGTTTGGAAAAACATTTTAAGTCCCGAGGTTTACCAAATTGCAAGACAAAAAGGAACCGAAAGGCCTTTTACCAGTGCCTTTGAAAACAGTAAAGAAGTGGGCACTTTTCATTGTGCAGCCTGTGGCAATGCTTTATTCAAAAGCACAGCGAAATTTGAAAGTGGTTGTGGATGGCCAAGTTTTTTTGAACCTATTACGAAAGACGCGATTATATACCTTCCCGATAATTCACATGGAATGAAGCGCACCGAAGTGGAGTGTGGTAAGTGCAAAGCACATTTGGGCCACGTTTTTGAGGACGGCCCACCTCCAACTGGATTAAGATATTGCATTAATGGTGTTGTGCTCACTATAGAAAAGTGAAAAGGGGGTGTTTAAATATATTCATTAATTTAGTGGGCAATGGAACAAAAGTCGGTTTGTATTGCTCCGCTTGATTGGGGACTTGGTCATGCAACAAGGTGCATTACCTTAATTCGTGCACTAGAAGCTTTGCATTATAAAATATACATAGCCACCGAGGGTAAGCATGAAGCCATTTTAAAAGAAGCTTTTCCATCTGCAACATTTTTGAAATTAAGGGGTTACCGAATTTGGTATACAAAACAAAGGGCTTTATTAATTCTTGGTATAATTTTACAAATACCAAAAATTATAAGTGCGGTTTTCAGTGAATACAAATGGTTAAAAAAAACAGCAAATAAATATCAGTTTGACTTAGTTATATCAGATAATCGATTTGGTTTTTTTCATAAAAAAATAAAAAGTGTTTTCATTACACACCAACTTGAATTACAAACTCCATTTAGTTGGAGCACTCGCTTAAATCAACTCATAACTTACGGCATTCTTAAAAATTATGCTGCATGTTGGATTGCCGATATGGCGCCTCCTCACAACCTTTCGGGGGTATTAGCAAATCCCAAATATAAACCAACTATTCCCATTTGGTATATGAATTGTCTATCACGTTTATTTGCAGATCAAACAACAAGTGATGGCAACGAAAATTTTGAAATGAATCAATTTTTAGGTATTGTTTCAGGACCAGAACCACAAAGAACCTTACTTGAAAATATTTTTTGGGAACAGGGAAACGATATGGGCGCTTCATTTGTGGTGGTAGCAGGACTTCCGGACAATAAAGATTATCACAAGAAAAGTAAAACGGGTAACTTATATCCACATTTAAATGGAAAAAGTTTGGCGGAAGAAATTAAAAATGCAAAATATATTATTTGCAGAGGCGGTTATACTACGCTCATGGAGCTTATACCTTTTAATAAAAAATTAATTTTAGTGCCAACGCCTGGACAAACTGAGCAAGAATATTTAGCACAATATTGGCAAGACAAAAGTTGGGCCGTCACTTTCTCACAAAATGAATTCAATTTACAAGTGGCACTTGAAAAAGCAAGTCAATTTAGCTATCAGACACCGCCTTTTATTGAATTTAGTGCTGCAGCTTTAGAGCGTGAGCTAAAGCGATTATCTTTATAATATGGCTATACAAAAAAATGATATTGTAGACTTTATTAATAACGCAACTAACTATTTATTGTTGGATGTAAGAAGTCCTGCCGAATTTGAACACGCCCATATTCCCGGTGCGCATTCTCTTCCATTATTTGATAATGAGCAAAGGGCTATTGTGGGTACCACCTATAAAAAACAAAGTAGAGAAGATGCAATTAAAATAGCACTACCATTTTTTGGAAACAAAATGAAAGAGATGGTAGAGACGGTTGAAAAACTAAGTAAGGAATATGAAAAAAAACACGCTACTAAACCGGTAATTTTTGTACACTGTTGGAGAGGTGGCATGCGAAGTGCAGCGGTAGCATGGCTATTAGACTTATATGGTTTTAAAGTAATTCAATTACAAGGTGGTTATAAAG
>Ga0114975_10000416_pt1 | contig 32089 bp, 64 predicted proteins | sample S_130626_EF_Meta_FD_87031 | JGI IMG/M metagenome (GOLD analysis project Ga0114975, IMG submission 87031) | Freshwater microbial communities from Lake Simoncouche, Canada to study carbon cycling - S_130626_EF_MetaG | ecosystem: Environmental > Aquatic > Freshwater > Lake | place: Lake...
AAGAAGTGCTTAGAGTTGACAAGGCTCTAAATACTCGTAAGATTGTTGACGGACGGATTTGTCTGTGTGGTCATAGTACTGCTCGACATACTCAAGTTGCTGGGCGGACTTTCTGCAAACCGTCAAAGATGGACTGTCCTTGTAAGAAAGAACGGTTAGTCCTTGAGGTTGATTCGACTCGACCATTTCTTCGTAAGACTGAGGGCGGTGGAGCGATGCACGCTTTGACTCGCGGTTTGGGTGTCCTGATTGAGCAGGGAAAGTCAGCCGAATGGTTGGTTGATTTGGTCTGTGACAGGTGTGGGGCAGATGATGTTGTGGTTGCTCCTGTTCCTGTAACTCAACACGGAGTTGCATCTACGGTCGCAACAGGGTATGATGCTTTGTTGTGTCAGGGCTGTCGAGAGGTAATCTGATAATGCTTTGGATGTTTTTGTTTGGCACTATTGTCGGAACTTTAATTGGCGTGTTTGTGGTCAGCACTCTTGAAGCAAACAACTTACAAGAACTTAGAAACAACAGCGACACGCCGAAAATATAAACACTTTTTGGGGGCTAAGTATTATAACATCTTAGCCTTCAAAAACCCTTTGTTTTCAAGGGTCTCTTTATAGAAGGGCGCGAATGGGTGCGCCTGTCTCACCACGCGCCACTTTTTCGTCCGAACTTTTTTACCGTATCATTTGTTTATTGGACTTAATCCAAAGAACTTGACAACGGAGTACAAATAATGTATGATACATTCTTTCTAACGGCGACACTAGAACGAGCCGTAAAGACCTTTGCCCAAACCTTTCTTGCCCTTGTTGGCGCAGACGCGGCGAGCGTTTTAACCGCTTCAACCGTTGACTCCGCAAAAGTTGCTGGCGGAGCGGCGATTCTCTCAATCCTGACAAGTTTCGCTTCAAGCGCAACGGGTCGCTCTGGTCCTTCACTTGCTGGCGAGACAACCGAACCCGACACCCACCTAGTCACTTCCGTTGTGGTCGCACCGCCAAAGAAAAAGCCAGCCGCTAAAAAGCCAACAACCCCAACGGTTTCCGTTTCTCCAACGCCAGTTACGCCTAAAGCGAAACCCGCGCCGAAGAAAGCCCCAGTTAAAAAGTCAACGGGGACACCAGTCATCAAAAAGAAACCGTAATTAATATTTCCGGGTGGCCTGGCGGCGAGACCCTGAGCCTAGACAAATTTGACAAATGACACAAAGTATGATAGCGGCGAGCCGTTACCCAAAACTGAAATTTTTTAGGAGACGGCGTGTCTGATGAAGTTATTAAGTTCGAGACGGAGGGCAAGACCGTTGACCCAACGGATAGCCAACCGCGTCTCGATACACCGCTCGACCTGAGACCCGACCTTAGCGAACTTGGTATTATAGAACACGAACGCGGCGTGTGCGAAGATACATATGATAACCGTTCGACATTGCGGCGAGCCAAGTTAAACTGGGATGCTGTCTACGACGCAACGGGTGGAGCAACGGGTCTTATCGCAGCCCGCAGCCAAGAGTCAATGCGCGAACGGCGTGTCCTTTCGCTTGCCGAAAAACGTCCAATCCTAACGGATGCGAAGAATCCAAACTCAGATTACCTAACGGGTGTCGACCTTTTGGTTGATGAAGCGGCGTGCCAAATCATTCCGCCATGGGTTCTCGGTGCAACCCGTAAGTGGGTAGCCGAACAAAACGAACCAACGGCGAGCCAAAAGCAACCCGCTGTCTTACCAGCCCGCTGCAGAATTGTCAAGGATGACGGTATCCGCTGCATGTTGTGGAGTTCCGGGAGAATGAAAGATGACGGCTTGTGCCGAGCGCATCTCAAATCGGTTCGTAAGCCGGGCGAAGATGTTGAACGGGCGAGACGCAAACTCATCCAAGCCGCACCGTACGCTGTTGACGTTCTTGAAGATATGATGGAAAACGCTGAGTCGGAACCCGTAAAACTTAAAGCGGCGACTGAGATTCTCGACCGTGCTGGCGTTCGCGGAGGAACGGAACTCAGCGTCGATGTCGAAGTTAATGATGCGCGTCCACCGCATGTGATTGTTGCAGAACGGCTTGCCCGTTTAGCCGCAGGAGCGGCGAGCCTCCAAAGCAGATTAACCGCAACGGATGATATAACCGATGCCGAGATAGTTGAAGATTCAACCAACGGCGAGACGGTAACGGATGAGCCGCAGCGAAGCCCGGAAGTTATAACTTCTGCAGATGACTCAGGCAGCGAAGGCGGCGAGACCGATGACGTTTAAAGAAATGCTTGACAACGCTGAAGAACTTGCTACACTGCTAACCGCTGACATTCCGTTAGCGAAGACCCGCGAAGAACATATCCGTGTAACGGCGAGGGCGAATCACGCAACCGCTTTGGTTAACGCAATGCGCGAGTCCGAATCCAAAACTGAAATTTTTTAACGGCGTGCCCGCACGGGACCCCGGAAATTATAATTTCAAGAACCCCATGGACACAAAACTCGGATTTGCAAAATTTATTTTTACGCTCTGAGCGAACGGCTTGCGAAAACTTGACGGGTTGACTAGGCTCAGGTTTGCCGTAGACAAACCAGGAAATCATAAAGCGGCGTGCAACGGTTCCGCTGCTGAACAACTTATGAAACGGTTTGAAACGGATTTGACATGACGGCGAGCCATCATCTATGATGACGGTATGAAACTTACAACACTGAAATTATTTATCCGTCGCCACATTAACGGCGAGAGCCATACACCTCTTTGGAGTAAGGCTGACCAAAAACGGCTTGACCGTACGACCGCTGACCTTGACCGATTGCTTGAGCAGATGAAAGCAATAACGGGCGAGCGCAGATAATGCAGACGTTCCTTCCGTACCCCAGTTTTTCAAAGACGGCGAGCGCATTGGACTACCGACGACTCGGAAAGCAACGGGTTGAGACCAAGCAGATTCTGATGGCACTAACGGGCGAGTCAACGGGTTGGAGAAACCATCCTGCCACGAAGATGTGGGACGGGTACGAACTCGTGCTTTGCTACTACGGCATGTCGATGTCCGCCGAGTGGATTCGACGCGGGTACGTCGATAACCTGTTCCCGTGGTTTGTCGCGAAGATGACCGAACTGCTGAGCAACGGTGACGAGTACAACGGACTTCCGTGGTTCATCAAGAACGAAGCGTTCCACCGTTCGCATCAATCGAATCTCCTGAGGAAAGCCCCTGAGTATTACTCTGAAATTTTTTCTGATGTCCCAGATAATCTTCCCTACATCTGGACCAAATCAGAAGCCGAAGCGGAACTCTCCTTGTCCGCGTAAAGTTAGACCCGTTAAAGAATCCCGCGAGATTCTACGGGTCTTTCTTTTTGCCCAAAACTGAAATTTTTTATTGACGCGCCAAAAACTGAAATTTTTTATTTGCGCTAAGCCGTGCCCAGTCAAGTCTAAAAATAGTTTCGTGTTCGATTTGCATTTGTCAGTGTTATCGTGTACCATTGTTTCTGTTGGTGAGGGACATCAACACAAAGGAGAAAAATGGAACTAATCAAAATTGATTTACAAGGCAAGGCTCAAGCAACTATTACAAAGGTTGTGCGCGGATACGAACTCGCTTGCTTTGATTATGTAGCAAACGAGTGGGTAGAAACTTATCAAGATTTGTCAGTCGCTCTTGCTAGACTTGCGGTACTTTCCGATTGCGTAGTGCTTGATGGAGTTTTCGTTACAAACGAAGATGACTTTGTTTATGTTGCCAACGAGTTTCTAGGTGCGGAAGTCAATGATTAAGAGTTGATTTGACAAATGTCAGACTTATGTGCAATAATTAGTTATGTTGGTGAGGGACACCAGCAAGAAAGGGAAGTATGAACATCAGAGAACTAATCAAGAAGCGCGCATCAGTTTACGCAAACTGCGACAACTGCTGTGACCAGACCTATGTAGATGAACTCGAAGTCGAGGGTAAAAATGTCATAGGTATCTGTAATGATTGTTTCAACACAGTAACTGTTACTCGCGCCGATTTAGAACACGCAGGTAAGAGTTTCTAAATGGATTTGACACGAAGCAGATAGTTTGCTACACTGTCTTATGTAAGACCAAAACTGAATAACAACTGAATAGAGAGAACTCGATTTGACAAGTGTCATAGAGTTATGCTAGAGTAAGATTACTTCGTTAGATGGTCTATCGAAGTAAAACACCGAAAGGGGATACGCTATGAGCGCATCAACATCAGTAACAACCACCACAGTAGTTACAGAGACAACAGTAGTTGCTCTTGACAACTCAAACATCGCGAACCTGCTTGCAGATTTTGCTAACGCAAAACTTGCAATCAAGGAACTCGAAAAGGCTAAGTCAGAACTTGACAAGTCAATTCGCGAACTTCTTGGTTCAGCAGTAACAGGTACAGTCGAGGGGCTTCCTGTTGTCGAACTTGCACCACGCAGTCGCACGAGCATTGACTCGGAACTTCTCAAGGCAACTCACCCAGAAGCCTATGAGACCTGCTCGAAAGTTTCTACCTACGACATCATTGTCGCTAAGTAGAACATAGTCAGATTGGGGGGTGGCACTCCACCGCCACTCCCCGATTTGACACTCAATACAAAGTACGCTAAAGTAGTAAATGTGTCACAGGGACACAAAGGGACGAAAGGACAAACACCCAAAATGACAACACCAATAGGTCTAAAGACAGACCCAGATAAAAAGGTTCAAGGTTCTGCGTTGTACGCGGAATTCAAGAACACATACAACCAAGTGGTTCAGTTGTTCATCACACCAGATGGACACGATGAAGTTGGTAACTTTACACCCGGCTGTGTATTTTACCGCCGACTATCTGTTTCTCAACCAAAGAAGCAATGGCAAACAACTTGGTTGAAGCGCAGTCTCGTAGATGCAAATGGCGATGCGACAGAAGCAAACTACCTAGACAGAATTGAAAGTCTAGAGTTTCTTATGAAGCGCGTTGCTATGACCAGCGAACTTGTAGCCAAGCCTTTCTTTGTGGAAGTTTCACAGAAAGATTTGTCAGATGTTCGCAATCGTAAAACTCCGACCAAAGTCGTTTATCGAATTGGTCAGATGAAGACATCACTCAACTATCCAGAAATGTTCTAAGGAAAGGGACAACTATGAACAGCATTACAACATCAGAAATTTATACAAAGCACGCTCACGACTTCGCGAGTATGCTCCGAGATTGTGTAGCACAATCAACTTCGGAAGAAACTGCAATGCGTGTGAACGCGCAGATTACTCCTGTTGGTCGCTACACAGAACGCGCACCACGCACTCCACGCCCAGCAAAGGTTGCTACACCACCAGCACCAAGCGTTGTGCTTGAAAGCGCGGACGAAGTTTACACTCGTCCAAATGGCGCAAAATACCACGCTCGCAAGTGGGGCGATAATCAAGATGTCGCAACTTTGCGCCGAGCGCGTGAAGCAACTACTTTCGCAGTAGAACACAAAACAGGTTCGCCTATGTTCGCGTTACTTTATGGTGCGCCGGGTACAGGTAAGACTGCGCTTGTCGAAGCATCGTTTGGTGAACACCTTTACACAGTTCTTGGAACTGCTGACATCGAAATGTCAGACTTCATTGGTGGCTACACCACTACTCCAAGTGGTGGGTTCGATTGGGTAGATGGTCCACTCGTTCGTGCTATCGAAGAGGGCGCAACTTTGTTCATTGACGAAATTGGTTTGATTGACCCAAAGGTTCTTTCAGGTCTCTATGGCGTAATGGACGGTCGTGGCGAACTCACGATTACAGCAAACCCTGACAGGGGAACTGTAAAAGTTCACCCGAACTTTTATGTCGTGGGTGCGACTAACCCTAACGCTCCGGGCGTTCGTTTGTCAGAAGCGTTGCTATCTCGTTTCACACTTCAAGCAGAGATGGGAACTGATTGGTCTCTCGCTCGTACGCTTGGTGTTCCAACAAACATCGTGACTGTCGCGCAGAACTTGTTCAAGAAGCAAGAGACAGGTGAAACATCGTGGTCTCCACAGATGCGTGAACTGCTCGCGTTTCGCGACATCGCAGGTGTGTTCGGTGCGCCGTTCGCAATCCAGAACTTGCTTGCATCAGCACCAGAGATTGACAGACCTGTTGTTTCAGATGTTATGTCTCGCGTATTCGGTGCTGAATACAAGCCAGCGAAAATCTAGTCCCTTTGATTTTCGCTTCGAGTGGGGGCAGGTTTCTTTGGGTGTACCTGCCCCAACTCACTCGATTTGACAAATGTCAGATAACTAAGGTACACTCTAAGAGTAGGTCAAACAGACTTACAAATGACACAGAAATGGAAATGACGAAATGGTACACATTGACACACGAACTACCACATCAGGTGCAAGACACCCAGAGTGGTTTGGGATTGGCGCACAGATTGCCAACCTTGCAAATAAAGTTTCAGGTCGTAGCGACCTAGTAGGACTTGCTAGTCCTGTTGCAGGTTCTGGCGCACCTGCTTGCTTCAAACCACAGATTGCAGAAATTGAAGTAAACACAGATGTCGCGTTTGGCGCAACTGTAACTCCAGAAATGATTGGTGACTTTGATACTAGCGCATCGCAGTACGAATTCCCTGTTGCGACAGGTGCGGTAATTCACGAAGCGTTTCACGCGCGGTTCTCTCGTTGGGATTTAGAAAACTCATACAAGATGTTGAAGCGCGATGAATACGAAGCACTCGTACTTCTTGAAGAAGCGCGCATTGAAGCGCAGGGTCTTGCACTAGACCCAGCGTATCGCGTGTTCTTGCGTTCATCTGCAATGGAATTTGTTCTCGCAGACTTTACAGAAAGTGCAAGCGAGACAAACAGCGATGTTCAGAACATCACAACTTTGGTTGCTCTTGTTAATGGTCGCGTGATTGGTGGCATCTTACACAAGAGTGAAGTTAGCGAAGTTATAGATTACATCGAAGACTTTTTAGGTCCTGATGTTGTAGACCAACTTTCAGACATCATCAGAAGTTTCATCAAGCACGACCAGCACCACAACATCGAACCTGTTCACCCACTTGCGATTGAGTGGGCGCGCATTATTCGCGAACTCAAAGCAGAGCGTGGTGAAGAGAGTGGTTCAGAAGCAGGTAGTGGTTCAGGTTCAGGTTCAGGTATGTCTGAAATGATAAAAGAACTTATCGAGAAGTTAGGCGAAGCCAGCGATGGTGTTTCGATTAGCAACTACTCCGAACTCGCAGACCAGCAGGAAAGCGAAGAGTGGAAAGAGCAAGTCAAAGAGCGTAGCAAAGGCGCGAAGCAACAGCGCGAACACGAAAGCATAGCGAGCGAAGTTTTCGGTGCAGGTACAGGTCCGTCTTCAACAAACAAAACTGTAAGCACCTTGAACGAAACTCGCAAGCCTACGGCAGAAGAACGCCGAAGCGCAGTTAAGTTGGCGAGCGCATTAGAACGCGCAAAGTATCGCGAGCGTGACATTGTTGAAATTCACACCAATGTTCCCGGTGGTCGGCTACGCACTCGCGCAATCGTGCAGAACGAAGCAATGCGCGCGCAAGGATTACAACCACAGAGCGAAGCGTGGCGCAAGCGCGTTCGTAAGACTACGGACGAACCGACACTCAATGTCGGCGTGATGGTGGACATTAGCGGTTCTATGCACAGCGCGATGAAGCCAATGGCGAGTACGGCGTGGATTATGTCCGAAGCAGTCCGCCGAGTTCAAGGGCGTTGCGCTATGGTCTACTACGGTAACGATGTGTTCCCTACTCTCAAAGCAGGACAGCACCTAGACGAAGTGGCGGTTTACACCGCACCCGACAACACCGAGAAGTTTAACAAGGCGTTCAAGGCGTTAGACGGCGCGCTCAATCTGCTCAACGGCAACGGCGCGCGCTTGCTGGTTGTGGTTTCTGACGGTATCTACACTCACGAAGAAACGCAACACGCCAAGCGGTGGCTTGCCGAGTGTAACGCTAACGGCGTTGCGGTAGTATGGTTACCGTTCGACAATGGACGAACCGCGCAAGAACTACTACGCGGTCTGTCTGCCGAACTGCTGAACGGCGTGGTCAATCCAACCGACACCGCAGACGAGATTGGTCGAGCGTGTGCGAAAGCACTAACCGTTGTGGGAAACCGTAACGGATAACTAAATAAATGTCTGTCGAGGGTATCGTCCTTCCAGCGTGTGTCAGCCCGCGACAGAACCGTAGAAGCCCGCATCGAGAGATGCGGGTTTTCTCGTTTCGCGATAACTGAAATTTTTTCTGGCGAGAGCGTAACTATCTGATTAGTAACCCGCGCGACACGCTAGTTTATTTTCAATTTGACAAATGTCAGTCCTATGCCGTACAATGGTATTGTTGGCGAGGGACGCTAACAGAAACGGAGAACCAAATGACTATCAACCTTTTTGACAATGTAATCAACGAAGAAGCCCTTGATGATTTACCGCAAGAAGTTTTAGACATCATCAACAAAATGAAAATTAAATAACCGATTTGACAAATGTCAGAGTGGCGTGGTACAATAAAATACAACAACAAACAAAGGGAGAAAAAATGATAGACACAACATACAACGGCTGGACGAACCGCGAAACTTGGTCAGCGAACTTGCTGTTCTCAAATGACGAGGGCGCGTACCGCTTCCTTAATACCCAAGTTCAGTTGCTACTTAGCAAGGACAGCACCGACAAAGAAATCGTGGACTTGTTCCGCAGTTTCGGCGAGATGCTTACCGACAGAGCAAAAGAAGAAGTCGGCGACTTGGACAAAGTTGATTGGCTAGAGATTGGTAAGATTTGGATTGACGAAAGTTAATTCAAGTTTCGGCGAGAAGCCCGCGCAAGGCGCGCGGGTTTTTCGTACCGCACAAACTGAAATTTTTTCTCTAGGCGACACGCTAGAAAATGGATTTGACAATAACAAAGTTATCCCTTACAATTAGTGTATTGGTGAGGGACACCAAAGAAAAGGAGAACAAAGTGAAGAACGCGATAACTGTCTACGCAGTCGTAACAGAGGATTACCAGACAGACGGTATCCCTGCTATGTTCCGCGACAAAGCAGAAGCAGAAGCCTACGCACAGGAACTTAATAGTTCTGGCGTGGAAACTGAAACATACATTGTTGCCGACACAACAATTATGTAAATGGATTTGACAGATGTCAGGTCTATCGTGTAAGATAGATTTATTGGTGGTCAGCAATGATACACGGTAATGCTAACGGTAGTCCGTTAGAACCACCAACAAGTGTGCGGGGCTAATGCCACTAGCGCGCAGGAGAAATGAGTTGAAAGTCGCGAACTAAAAACTCGTTCCCCGCACACTTTACAAACTTGACAGGTAAGGTACTTGTCAGGTACAATCTAAGTATGAAGTGAGGGACACTTCATAAAAAACAAAAGGAGACAGAAAACAGTATGGGACTAGACCAATACCTTTACGCAAAAGATTATGTATCAGGTAGTCGTTATTCTACGGACGAGAAAGAAAAAAGTCTTTACGAAAAACTACTAGAAGCCGTAAATGCCCAAGAGTTTATTTACCAAGATTTGCCGTCTATTCAGATGCAGGTCAAGGTTGGCTATTGGCGTAAGGCTAACCAAATTCACAATTGGTTTGTAACCAATGTGCAGGACGGCGAGGACGACTGCAAAGAGTATTATGTTCCACGCGAGAGCCTAGAGGACTTGCTCAACACTTGTAGGGAAGTTCTACTATCAAAGCACCCAGATGTAGCGAACGACTTGCTACCTGTCGCAAGCGGTTTCTTTTTTGGAAGCACCGAAATTGACGAGTGGTATTGGGCGCAACTAGAAGATACCATTGAGCAGATTTCACGATTGCTCAAAACAGTTCCAAGCGATTGGGATTTTTATTACCAGAGTTCTTGGTAATCTCTCCGAGAGGGGGCGGGGAAACCCGCCCTTTCTTTTTTAATTTTACAAACTGAAATTTTTTCTCTGGACTAACCAGAAAAATAGTTTCGTGTTGGATTTGACACGCGGACAGTTATGCCGTACAATTTAGGTATGGAGTGAGGGACACTCTAGAAAAGGAGAGATAAATGAAAGAGTTAGATTTAACAGACCTAGTTGGATTTGAGTTCCACTATGTCGTGCGGTACTCAACAGAGAACCAGAAGTTTTATGTTGATGTAGATACTACTGATGCTATGTTCCACAATGGACAGGTATTCACAGGTAGCGATTGGTATTGCCCCGGTGATGATGACCCACGAGTTGAAAACCTTATTCGCGAGATTGAGGATAACCTTGCGGAGTTGTTGCAGGTGGCACAGCGCGACCCAAACTGCACACACGCTTACTCGTACAAGAACCCAGACTTTGAGAGCCTGACTTGTTTAGAGTGCGGTTCAGATGTAGAGCCAAGCGAGGATTAAGACACGCGCCACACCGTACGATTTGACAAAGTTGTGCGGTGTGGTGTACCATTAGATTATTGGTTAGAGGGACTAACCAAGAAAAGGAGAAAACAATGAACGAGAATTGGATTGACTGTCCTAACCACGAAGGTGCTTATGACTGTACGCCGTTCTGTCGGATTTGTGAAGGCAATCAGGGTTACGACCCAGAGGGAGAAACAAATGGAAACTAAATTACCAGAACGCATAAATGTTATGAAAGTTATTTCGTATGATGTTCAGAACATTATGGAAAGTATTGTTGCTATGGATAGCGACAGAGATTTTGACAGCATAACTTTAGAAGAAGTTATGGAACAGGTTGAGGCGTGGGTTCAAGAAGATTTCCCTGCCGACAGAATTAAAGATTTGATTATCCAAGACCAAGACGGCGAGGAGTTGTAATGAAAAACATTGACTACGATTTGCTGAAAGAGCAGTACGAGTTTTTGTGCTTGCTCTCGGACGACATACGCACAGGCGAGATTGTCTTGCCAAGCAAGTATGACGAACTCGGTTGCTTTCCGTTGGAATACTTTGACGGATTGTTCGGGTTAATTGGTTCGGTCTTTGATGAAGCATCAACCGATTTGACAGTATCGGATTTATCTGCAATAATTAGTTTTGTTGGCGAGAGGGACTTGCCAGAAAAGGAGAGAAACAAATGAGCGACACAAAAGACATTACGGTTGAATACCAATACACGCCTAACCCTAATCAAACGGATAGCGCGTTCCATTGTTGGTCAGGCGATTGGGAAACTCTCGCAATAGTCACGGCTGGCGAACGCAAGTTCGTTATCGGGTCTAACGGCGAGATGCGTATCTACGCACCTAATGATGAAGTATGGCGTTACACGGACGACTTGTTGAGCGCAGGTATTGACACGGACGAGAAGTTTTACGAGTTTGTCAATAAGCCAGAGAACGAAAATGCTGTGGCAAATAATAACTGGTTTGAGTTCTACGAAGTAGACGGCGAGGATAGTTGGGAAGTCCACGAAACGGTTGAGGAAGCCATTGAAGCGGTCAAGGCAATCTTGGCGGACGATACCGCAGGGCGAGAGTAATCTCGCTTCTGCGGATAACTGAAATTTTTTCGTGACGGCGTTACGCTGGAACGGATTTGACACCAATACGGAGATGCCGTATGATGTGAGTATCGGTAAGGGATACCGATAGAAAAGGAGAGAAAGCCTTATGGCTAATTTTTACGGACAGGCGAGAAGTAACTACTTCGCTGTCAAAGATGCTGGTTCGTTTCTAGACGAAATGACGCAGTACCCTGTTGAAGTAATCACACAAGAGAAAGACGGCGTGACGCTGTACGGATTTGTTGATGCTGATGCTGACGGTGGTGCAGATGTTTGGTCTAAGTGGGACGAGGACAAAGCCGAAACGGTTGAGATAGATTGGGCAGAAGTGTTCAAGCGACACCTACAAGACGATTGGGTTGCTGTAATCGTATCGGTCGGCTGGGAGAAGTACCGCTACTTTCAGGGCGACACGGTTGCCTTCAACAACAAAGGTGAGAGCAAGACAATCAACCTTGAACACATTTACGAACTTGCAAGTGACTTAGGTTCTAACCGAACTTACGCCACATACTAATCCCCTGCAAAGATGCCCCGACTTCGGTCGGGGTATTTTTGTCTCGGAGAAAACTGAAATTTTTTATCTGACAAAGTTGCGACACGCTAGGTTGATTACGATTTGACAATGTTTCGTTTATCGTGTACCCTTGTTCTTGTTGGTAAAAGTTACCGACAGAAAAGGGGTACAAAGTGATTACTGAATACATCACAGACGAAGCAAGAGAAGTAGCAACTATGCTTAAGAAAATTTCAGACGCACGATTTTCTGTGCGATTTGATTTTGGACTAGGTTACGAATTGTTCACAACTCTTAATGAGGATTACGAATTTCGTTTCTTTGAGAACGAGTTTGTGCCGAACAAGTTTGTTGCCTATCTAGATAGTGGCACAGAGGAAAATTCAGGTGGGTTTATCTATGATGTAGAGCCTACTCGCAAGGGCTTGCTTGACGCATACGCGGAAGCGTTGCGTATAGTGGAAGCCCGAAAGTAAGACACGCGGGCATAGCCCTGAATTTGACAATGTTAGGTTCAGGGTGTATGCTTGTAACATAAGAAAAAATACGACAAACAACAAGGGAGAACAAAATGACAAACGCAGAACTCGCAGAGAAAATTCTAGAACGCTACACACCATTTGCTTTTACTTGCGAGTGCAATGGTAGCCACCTAGAGTGTGAAGAAGCACGAAACGCAAGTTGGACACAGTACGACACAGTTCAGCGAATTGCGAACTACATCAAAAGTCTAGACGAATAGACTTGACAGGTGTCATAGTAGTATGATACACTTAAATAGTAAGCAACCAACAACAACAAAAAGGGGCAATAAAATGACCAGACCAATTAAAACAGGGTATGTCTACCTAACAGAGGGTGCTGTATTCTTAAATCGTGGGGCAGTAGAAGCCTACATTAAAAAATTCATCACAGATTTGGCAGACGCACCACGAAGTGCATTTGTCACAGAGATTGACGAAGACTTTAATGTTACCTACCTTGTAGACCCTGCGGACTGCACAACCTGTTGGGAAAGCGATACAGAGAACAACGAAACCTACTGCAACGACCACCCAATAGACGACTATCAACTAGACACCGAAGTTATGGAACTTTGGGGTGTGGTTACTCCATAACGCGTGAAGCGTGACCACTAAGTCACGAGTCACTAAACTAGAAATACAAACCAGATGTGTTGTCTGTGCCAGCAGGAAAAATACGGGGCAGGTGTCCTAAGCACGACAGGAGTGAAACTCGCTTACAAAAATCTCGCAGATACAACTACCAAACAAAAAGTTTTTTATTGCAAGGAACTTCCGTGAGGTAGTCTGCGAGATTTTTTGTTTCTCAAAAAACTGAAATTTTTTATTTGCTCGGACACGAAAAAACTTTTTTTGATTTGGAGTTGCGTATGTCAGTTAGGTGTGCTACAATGGTATTACCAACAAACAAGGGAGAAAGAAATGGCTAAGAACAAAAACCAACTAGACACTCTAGTTGTAGGTCGCGGTCACTTTGTAGTGAACCAGAAAGCACCTGTGTTCGCGGATAGGCGTACAAAGCGTAATCGCGATAGGTCAGCACAAAAGCGAAACGCAATACGCGACTTCGCATAGACTTGACACGAAGTCAGGTATCTGCTACAATTTAAGTATTGAGCAACACAAGGGGTGTTGTTCAGAAAGGGAAAAGAAAACTATGACAAAGTTCGAAGATGTTTGGTTTGATGTACAGGGCGAACTTGACGAAGCAAAGGGAATTGCTTTTGATGGTTGCCACAAAATTTATGTCCTAATGGACAACGCACAGGTTCACGAAATGGCTGGCTATGGCTATGGGTTTGACGAGGGAAGTTTCTTATTCACAAAAGCAAGTCTAACTTCTGCAGAAATGCTTGCTCTAATCAAGAAGTGGTATGTAGATAGTTGCGGGCTAAAGTTCGTACAATCAGTAGCCACTGTTGAGGGCGACCCTAACAAGGGTTTTGATAGCCTAATCCCGCAGGGATACCAAGATGAGTTCTGCCAACTATGTGGTGAAATTGGTGCAGAGTATGACGGAACTTGTGACGATTGTCGCGAGGACGAACAGGACGAATGTGAGCGTTGCGGTACTCTCGTTGAGAGTGGCGCACTTGACAGTAGTTTCTATTGCGAAGATTGCGCCGAGGACGAGGACGAGGACGAGGACGAGGACGAATAAAGTTTCGGGTCGGGGGTTGGCGACACGCTGACCCCCTGACTTGATTTTGTCAGACACCTATGCTACACTTACAAAGTAAGAAAAAATAACCCAACAGAAAAGAGAGAAAAATGAAAATTGTAAAACTTACTAATGAAATAGACGGGGGTTCTTTAGAACTTTCTGGTTTTGTAGAAGGTGACATCACTCGCTACGAATTATCTTGGGACGATGGCGTTGCCAATAAATGGTCAGAAGTTCACGGCTCATACGCAATAGCGTTGCTTCGCTACGCGACACTCGTTGAGTGTGCGACTAAGGGCAAGTTCTTTGCCTACACTGGAAACAGGTTCACCGACTTTGCGGTAGACTTCCTAGACGAACAGGTGGTGGCATAATGGCAGAACAATGTGCCGAGTGCGGTAATACTTATCGCTCACAGTTGGCGTGGAAAGCAGAGATAGCCCAGACCTACTTAGAACAGTTGCCCTACAACCAGCGAGAGTCTTTCATAGACGCTCTTAGCGAGTCGGTACAAGCAGTCTGCGACGAGTTCGGATTGGTAGTGGCATAATGAGTGAAACAATTAGCGACCAAGACAAAATAATACTTGCACAGATTTTAGAATTGCTAGAAGCACGGAAGGAAAAATAATGACAACTGAAATTTTTACAGACGAAGTAATTGAGGCGTGGCTCGCCAATGGCGTAGTCAAGGAAACAAGCGAGATGCGATTAGATGTTGCTATCGTGAACCTTGCGATAGAACACGGATTTGATGTTGAGTTAGATGTGTGGAGAGAGGACGAACCTGTCTTTCTTGACGGACACCCTGACGAGTCAATGCAACACGACTTGCGTTATGTGTCAATGATTGCGGGTCAGTATCTCTCGGACAAACTCCCGCACGGTTATCAGTTCTATGGACAAGGAACTGAAATTTTTGTTGAGAAGCAATCCGAAGAAGAACACGGACACTCTCACGATTTGACAAGTGAAGAAGAATAAGATACAATAGAAGTATGGCAACAATGCCAGACGAAAGGGAAACCAAAAGGAAGAGACAAAATGATAAACACAGAACTAGCCGACACTCGGTGGGCAATGCAAAACATCAAGGGTAGAGATTTCTCTATCGTAGAACTAGAAGACGGTCGTGCTTTGCGGGCAGACATTACAGATGAATACACTTTCTTCTACGCACAGATAGACGGAACAAAAACCTACGAAGCGTATGTATTAGATGAAGGTAACGCAAAGACAATCGTAGTCACAGGGCTATCGCTAAATAGACAAAACCTAGTGGACGCTTTCGCACTTGCCGTAGACCAATTTGACAAGTAAGCAATAGTTAGATACAATTTAGTATCAAGTTAGAGGGACTGACTTGATGAAATAAAAAGGAGAACAAATGCCAAACTGGGTATCACAAACTGTAACCATTACAGGGTCAGAAACTGAAATCTCAAAACTTAGAGAACAGGTCAAACAACCTGTAACTCGCAAGTGGGCAGATAAAAAGTACAACGAAGAAACGCAGTCTTGGGAAGTTGTGGGCGTAAAGGAAGAAGTAGACAATTCTATTTTTTCTTTCTGGAACATCATCAAACCAGCAGACGAAATTCTTGATGTTTATTTTGGCGTGACTGACGACAAACCAAAAATTGAGGGTCTAAGTATTGCGGACGAAGTTGTCCTAGAACTAGCAAGTTCTAATGGTTGGTATGCGTGGAACTGCCGTAACTGGGGTAGCAAGTGGGACGCTTGTGATGTTGATGAACTTTACAGTTCACCTACACACATTGCCTACAACTACAACACAGCGTGGTCGCCGTCACTCCCTGCGATTGAGGAACTATCTCGTCAATACCCAACGCTAACTATCTCGGTTGATTACGAGGAAGAACAGGGTTGGGGCGGAGAGATTGCTTTCCTAAATGGTGAAGTGACTTACAAAGACGAGTACGACATACCGACAAGTCACGCCGAAGTTGAGGAGCGTGGCAACGATTGTTGGTGTAATGGTGTGGACGATAAAGTCTTCGCCGATTGCCCAGAGTAATCAAAAAAGGAGAGTCCCCTTTGGGGGACTTTCTTTTTTCGTGTTTGACTTGACAAGTAAAAAAGAAGTATGATAGAATAGAGTTATCGCAAGGGGCGGTACAGCAAGTGGAAGGGAGTAACAATGCTAAGAGTAAATGAGTCCAGACTTCGCAAGGGTCGCATTATGGACTACGAATCACTAGACCAGAAGTTCGTAGTGAACAAGATGAAGTATGTTGATGGCGAGTGGTGGGCGTTAGGCGACGCTAACTACGACGGAAGTTGTAGCGACTTCTACACAATGTTCAGGCACTTGTGGGAAGCACGGAGATACATCTTCGAGCAAGGAAGTTAGGATTTGAGAAAGTCCCCTGCGGGGGATTTTTTCTTGCGGATAAAAATAAAAAATTTCAGTTTTACAGTTTTGCGTTTTTTGCGTTATCAAATTGTTATCAAAATGAAGTTGCGTATGTCAGTAAAGTACGCTACAATGTAACTACAACACTAACAAGGGAGAAACAAAAAACTATGACAACAACAATCAATCTCTACGGAGTAGATGGCAACGCACTTTCTATCGTTGCGTTCGCGAGTTCAGAACTACGCAAAGCAGGGCGTTCTGACGAAGTAGAAGCGTTTAGAAAAGAAGCACTATCTGGCGACTACGACAATGTTTTGCAAACTGTGTTCGCTTACTTTGATGTTGATTTTTCATCTGATGATGATGACGACAATGACGAAGTTTGCAATGATTGTGGAACTGATGTTGCACTCTGGGAAACAGGTGGCGGTATCTGGTTGTGCGTAGATTGTAATTAAGAAGTTGGTCTGCCCCCGATTTGACAAAAGTCGGGGGCTAGACTTACAATTAGATAACAAAGTGGAAATACCACAGGAGCAAAGGGAGAATAAATGTTACAGGGATTTGATGAATACCTAGCACGCGGAGTAGAGGAAGCACTAGGTCAGGACTGCACTTGCGGTGCTGATGATGATGTAATCCAAGAAGCGTTTGCTCACGACGACACCTGCCCTATCTGGGTAGCAATGCGTGAGGGATTTACTTGCCTAAGCGAGTGTGTCTGCGGTCAAGAGTGCATAGGGCTAGGTGGTGCATAGGTGATAGGCAAACCCTATGTGTCCGTAGCCTACGGCAGATTGTGGGTCGCTTGTCGTGAGTGCCTAGACGCAATGATAGACCAAGACACGCACCCCCACGACGAGTGGGTCTGCGAACCTTGCGAAGCAAAAGTGCGAGCGACTACAAATAAATAATTTTTGGAAATACCAACTTTTGTCACACAAGTGTGTTACAATAGATACATACCGCAAGGGGCGGAGAAAAAAGGAGAAACAAGTGGAACTACAAATGACTTACAGCAAAGAAATTCAGTCGCTGGTCAGTCGCTTACGACACCCAAGCATTATGCAGGTGCTACGGTCTAGAGCAATTCTGCACCCAACAAAGTCAGATTGCATTTACATAGAAATGGGCGAGAACGCTGACGCTCAAATTACCGCTTACAGTTTTGACGGTGATGAAGTTATTTACTCGGTTGAGTTGTACGCTGATGATGTGTATGGCGAAACCAAGCAAGTAGTGTCTTGGACTACCACCGATTGGAAAGAAGTGCGGTCTAAGATTATAGAACTAAAGGGTCTTGTGTAACTTGACACAAGACTAAAAGTATGGTTTAATAGTATTAACGCAAGGTGCGTTAGCAAAAACAAAAAGGAGAATAACAAGTGAACACATTAACATTAGATGTGACAAGGGAATACATTTCGTTTCGGATTTCATCTGACTTCGAGTTGTTTGTAAGCACACAGGGATGGCTAACTGCGGTCTTTGCGGTAGTTGCTTACAAGGTCTACAAACAGATTAAGCGTGACCGTCTGTCAAAGCGAGTGAACCAAGCGTTTGCTGAACTTGGCATTGAGAAGCCAGACAACCTAGTTGATTTTGACGATTGGGATAAGTAAGTTTTAGGAAGTCCCCCACTTCGGTGGGGGATTTTCTTTTTTGCGGATTTAAGAAAAAATTTCACTTTATGGGTAAAAAATTATTTTCTAGTTTGGCGTGTCAGTTTGACAATAGATTAAAGATGTGCAATAATAGTATTACTGAACGCAAGGGGCGGTCAGTAGATAAGGGACACAATGAACATCATTGAGGTAATGCCAGCGTACGGTCGGGACTACAAGTCACAGGCAGAAGTTAAAAAAGATTGGAACGCTAATCTTGACTTCCGTGCCTACACGGGTCAGTACATCAACAAGTCAGACGCAAAGCGTTTAGGGTACAGCGTAATTGTTCGCTACGCGAAGCAGAGCAAAGTAGTTGCCCTGAGTTAATAACTCACAAAGTAGCCCCCGCTTCGGCGGGGGTTATTTTTTTTTTGCGGGAGGTGCGAAATAAAAAATTTCAGTTTTCGCGGATTCGCGGATTCTCCGAAGGTGCGGGTTGTGAAAATAGTTTTGTGTTTGAGTTGCGTTTGTCTTTACTCTGTGCTACACTTATCTAGTAAGAAACCAACAACAACCAAAGGGGTCAAAAATGACAATCGCACTCGCAACCGAAAACCAGATTGCTTTTCTGGAATCACTTGCTACCACCCGCGTTATCAACGCGGAACTTCCTGTGTTCGCTACGCTCACAAAGGCAGAAGCCAGCGAACTTATCGGCAAACTCAAGAACCTGCCGTACCTACCACGCGCACCACGCGCGGGCGCACCTGCCAGCGACTTGGTTGAGGGTATCTACTTCGCTAATAACGAAGTCTACAAAGCCAAGAAGTCGGCTGCGGGTCGTATCTACGCACTCAAGTTGGTCGGCTCAAGTTGGTCATACGACCCTAGCAATGTTCGCGGGCTTGCTATTGAGAACTTGATTACGCTTGAGCAAGCCAGCGAGTTTGGTATCCGCACAGGCGTTTGTGCTATCTGTGGTATCCCACTAACCAACCTTGACTCGCTAGAGCGTGGGATTGGCCCGGTGTGTGCCAAGAGGTTCTAGGACTTCCGAAGTCGCCCCCCGCAAGGGGGGCTATTTCTTTTTTCCAAAACGCGGGTGCGAAAAACTGAAATTTTTTATTAAGTGCGGGACTCAATTTTAAGTAATCAAAAAATAACAAAATTGTTATAAAAAGTTTGTTGATGTTTAGGGGGTGTAATTCGTCTAAGTAGATGTAAGGAAAAAATAAAAAAGAGTTTGGACTTGCTTTTGTCAGAGTAGTGTGTTACACTTTTCTAGTAAGACAAACAACAACAACAAAGGGGAACTAACCTATGAACGAGCAAGATAAAGAGTTATTGGAACTAATGACAAAGGCACAGGAAGACACAAACGAACACCGTGCTTGGTATGCCTTTGAGCAAGTTATCAAGTACCTAGAGCAGAGAGGACAGGTGGCGTAATGAGCGACACAGTAGAACAGACAGAGTTAGTCGCAACAATACAAAGTGACTGTACCTGCGAAGTCTTTAACGAAGAGGAAATTCCAACACAGTCAGACGATTGCTTTGGTTGCTACGGAGATGACTTGATGTACCTTCGTGACGAAGTTATCGCCAAGTGGGTGGAAGTCAATGGTGACGACGCAAGTAACGCGGTGCGTGTAGAGGGTCAGAGTATGGGTTGGCAGTATCTCTATGGGTACAAAGTAGTTATCCTTGATGATGTTGCTGAAAGTCTGAACCTAAGAGGTGACTTCCGTATCGTGTTCACGCTAAAGGACACGGAACTTACAGCACGACGCTGGAGTCACGACGAACCTACGGGTCAGGCGGTATTCACCTTTGAGTTTGTAGGCGACGACGCAGAGATAACTCACTAAACTCGGAGAGAGTCCGCCCGAAAGGGCGGGCTTTCTTTTTTGCCGGGCCAGAAGAAACTGAAATTTTTTCTCGGTGAAGGCGACACGAAAAAATAAAATACAAAATGAATTTGACAAGTGCGGTCAAGTGTGGGATAATTTAGGTATGCAAGAAACAACAACAACAAAGGAGAGCAAGATGGAAAAGGGTCTTTTAATCAGCGTAGATGGTCTGATTGAGTGGAAAGAAATTGAGGTTGGTAATTCTTACCAACTATTGCGTGACGCGGTTGATGGTTACATTGAGTGTGCTAATGTTCAGCACAACATTGACATCTGGCTAAACGAAGAAGGCAAGTTAATTGGTCTAGAGCCAAACAGACTTGCCACCGCTTTATTCTGGGATAAGTGGGGAATTGGTACGGACATTATCGTTGGTGATGTGTTCCTTGCTACCAACAACGAAGAAGGCGAAACGATTGGACTTACTAAAGAGCAGATTGACTACATACAAGAGTTTGTAGGCGTTCTGGTCTAATTCCCTCCCCTAAGCAAAAGCCCCCGAAAGGGGGTTTTTGTTTTTATGGCGTGTCGGAGTTGCATCTGTCGGTGAGGTATGCTACACTTGATTTATCAAGTTATGGGGACTTGATAAAAGGGAAAGGGGAAAGGGGATGTACGCAGTAATTATGTTCATTACTCAAACACTCGCTTACTTCAATCAAGACTAAGTTCTACTAGGAAGCCCACCCTACGGGGTGGGTTTCTTTTTTTGTGCGGGAAATAAAAAATTTCAGTTATAGGGTGCGGGTGAATTATAACAAAATCGTTATCATTTTGGACTTGACACGGGTAGGTTTATGCCGTACACTGGTGGTATCACCAAGTTGGTGGTAGTTCTGAAAGGGGAACAAAATGACAACACGCGAAGTAGTTGCCACAGTCCGAGTATTCGTTGAGATTGACGAAGACAACAGTTACCTTGATGAGGACACTCAGATTGAGCGTGCGCTCGCTGAGTTCGCCTTTGATGTGATTGACATTGAGCAAATCGTTTAGCCGATTTGACAAGTCAGACGAGATAGCGTAGACTATCTCACATAACAACTAAATAGAGATTTCTCTCTAGCCAATAGGCTAGTGCGATAGGAAAGCGAAGCCTCTTACGGCGACACTGCTCTCCAAGTTTTCTAGATAAACTTGTGACCAGTCCCTCCCGCTAACGCGAAACCTAGAACCTCCCTCCACGAGATGAGGCATAGAGAGGATTTAGATACTGCGCGCGGTATCTAGGAGTGGCTAGGAACTAGGAATTGCTAACTGAACGCCTAGCCACTCCACCCCCTAAAACTAGATAGCCAGTGAACGCTGGTGAAGTAGATTGCCTATCGAGCAAGCAAGTGCAAACCTTGCGTAGGGGACTTATGTGAGTGTAATAAAACGGCTAACGGCTTGCGTTCCCCTAGGATAAGCAACACTAGATGTGTGGGGGCTAGATACGAAACTACGGCAAGTGACAGGCAAGGCTCACATAACTTGACAAGTCAAATTAAGTACGATAGACTATTGCTATCGCAAGGTGCGGTAGTAAGAAAACAAAAAGGAGAGAAATGTTTAATTCGCTAGTAATCACTGTAAATGGGGATACTTTTACTTTTGAGTGCCACTCACACGCTAAAGCATTAGAGATTTTAGCAAGCCACTACAACCTATGGGAAACTATGGAAACCAAGCCAGTTCTAGATAGTTTTGAGTTGGTCTAAGTTCGGAGAGAAGCCCCGCAGAAATGCGGGGTTTTCTTTTTTCTACGGAGAAGTGAAATTTTTTCTCGCGGGCAGTCTAAAAATCTTTCGCGTGTCGGATTTGACTTTGACAATAGAGTGTGTCATAATAGATACATAGCACAAGGGGTGCTGATAGAAAACGGAGACTGAAATGACAACATCACCAAATGCTCGGATTGTGGAATTTGCAATTCAGAACTACGGCGTAGTGGACTACGCTTTAATCGTAGGTGGCTACGCTAACGCTAGTGGCAACGATTACGAATACATTGTGGCAAAACCGTGGAAGTGGTTAGATGAGATTGCTCAATGGCTACTAGAGAGTAATGCGGAGTACGCTAAGGAATTAGGGCTAGTCGCTGATGTGTCTTGTAATGAGTGCCACGCTGACGGAAGAGACGGCTACGAAATAGAACACGATAGTAGTTGTATCAAGTAACTTGACAAGGTGTTAAATGTTTGATACACTTTTAGTATCGCAAGGTGCGGTAAAGGGAAAATAAAAAGGAGAAAGAAATGAAAAACTTTGTAGAACTCGTAGAAGAGTTAGTAAGTGTTTCTTACGAAGTAGAAAAAATAAAGTACCCAAGCACCGCCGAAAGAAGTGCTGGTTGGATTGTTTCTTCGTATGCTCTAGCGTACGGTTTGGAAATGGGAATTAGCAAGACGCAAATCTTGGAAACTTTACAGACTAGGATTGACGAACAGAAAAGAGAACTAGCCAACCTAGAATTGCTAAAAATCTAGTGGCTACTATCTATCCAAATTGTTGGCGGTGCGGGAAGCAATTCCCGCTCGCCGATAAGGATTACACAGCGAACATAATCTGCGGAGATTGCTAAACATAAACTGAAATTTTTTATGCTAGGCTATTGGTGTTCGTTGAGTAGGGGTTTTTCTCCCTTCTCCCCAAACTCCGAACAAAAAAAGTGGTTATCCCCTTTTCCACTTTTCTGGGCGTGTCACCTTATCCCCTTTCGGTGACACGCTTAGTTTTTTGCTAATTTGACAAATACTAAGTTATCTTGTAGACTAGTACTATCGCAACAACGCGGAGTAGCAAAGGGAGAGTCAAATGACAAAGTTTTACACACAGGAAACACAAAAGGCAATTCGTAATAGTGAACTTGAAGCCGAAAAGTTTTATAATTGGCTGGAAAACTCACTAGGTGATTGCTATGACTACGACCCTGAAGAGGAAGAAGAAGAATAAAATAGGATTTGACAAGGTAGGTACTTAGGGTACATACTTGTCATAAGTACCAAAGTGGTACTAAATAGATAACTAAAGAATAACTGAAAAGGAAGAAGAAAGAGAAATGACAATTTCACGGAGACGAGTAAATACAGATTTTACTCAAAAAGAAATTATTGAAGTACGAACAGTAACACAAAAGGTGAGACAGAGTTTGCCTAGCGAAGTTAAAGATAACTTTGAGAGGATTACAGACACGCTAGACCGAGATGAGTATGTTCGTCGCTTGCGTGATAATGGTTGGACTTTACAGAGTATCGCGGATACTTGTGGCATAACGCGCGAGCGTGTGCGACAGTTGTGTAAAGAGCAACGAGTTGCGTCGGAGTTTGTTGATGGACTAACTATCCCAGACTTGCCAAAGCGCATTGTGACGAAGAAAGTTCCGAAGCGCATTGACCCAGAAGTTGCGGACAAATTGCGAGAACTGAAATTTTTTGCGTCGCAAGTTCGTGCCAATAGTCCGAAGTATCGTGCGGAAGCGGAAGAGTTCACGGCACTAATCAACCAACAGATGTTGGACGGTATTAGTGTTGTAACGCTTAGCAAGGTGCTTGGAGTGACCCACGCGGCGATTACATCACGCTTGGTACGCTACGGCTACCGCAAGATAAACAGCGACGGAAAAATGTTCCAAGCAATTAAAAACCGACCATAGAGAAATGCCCCCGCAACACGCGGGGGTTTTCTTTTGCCGATTGACTTGACAACTAGAAACTTATCCCTTATACTTATTACATAAGCACAAGGGGTGCGGAAAAGAGGAAGAAATGACAACAGGACAACTACTAGCAACACTAAACCTACGAGTGGTTCTTAGCGTTGTGGCACAGGAAACTACGGTTTCAGAGCAACTACTACTAGAGGATAGCAACTTTCTAAAAGTAGTGCGAAACGCCAACACAATGGAAGAAGTGCTTGGTTGGGTAGAGGAAAACTTTTAACCAAAACTAAAACGAAGAACCCCCGCGAGGGGGTTTTTCTTTTTTCTAAAAAACTTAAAACTGAAATTTTTTATCACGCGGGGAAAAAATTTTTTTTGCGACACGCGGGTTGGTTTTCAATTTGCTTTTGTCAGAGATGTGTGTTATACTTATTTCATAAGGTTACAAGGGGTAGCCGAAAAGGAGAAAAATGTTAGAAGTAGAAATCACAATCAGCCCAATTCAGTTGTTCGCTCTAAAGCAGACAATTCAATTTGAAATCCAGACAGAGGGTCAGGCTCGCCTAATGCGTGAGCCAGCACTCAAAGCATACAAGCGACTAATCGCAGACCAAGCGGGTATCAAGGTGGGTCGCGGTCAGAAAGGTCGCCAAGAGGCTCTAGAAGTCGTAGAGAGCCTACTAGAGCAAGTAGAGCGTTAATCCCCAACAAGATTAGCCCCGCCGAGAGGCGGGGTTTTTCTTTTGCCGACACGCGGAAAAATGAACTTGACACGGAGTTGTTTATGCCGTATACTTGAAGTATCAAGTTAAGGGGACTTGATAGAAAAGGGGAGAGATGTACACGCTAATGATGTTCATTACTCAAATGTTCGGTCACTTTAATAGGTAACCAACCAAAAAGTACCCGCCGAGAGGCGGGTATTTTTTGTTTTTTCCCGGAAAAATCTGAGTCGATAAAAAATTTCAGTTTTGCCGTGAAGGGTTTGGAAAAAATGTTTTTGGTTTGGCTTGACAAAGTAATAGTTATGATGTATTATTGTATTATCACAAGGGAGGTGATTTTATGTTTCGTATTTACACTCACGCTGGTGATGGGTGGTCGCTTGTTTCTTGGCTTCCTTCTTTCTCGTCTAAGGCGAGTGCCTTTGCTTGGCTAGAAGCCAACGCACAGGCAGGGGAGCGTTTTAAGGTTTCCCACGAGGGTTAGTCACCCTAAAGTAGAACCGCCTTTCGGGGCGGTTTTATTTTGCCCAAATAGACTTGACAAAGTTGCGGTAATCTCTAACTATGAAACTAGAGATTATTCAAAGTGCCTACCACGCAAATGCTGGCGGAGAACCTTTCGTTGTTGCTATCGTTGATGATGTAGAAAATGATGACACTAAGTTGGTCATTATGTTTGAGGACGACGGTTACACGGCAGTATTCTCGCTTGACCAAATCATTGACGAGGAGGACATCTCCGCGGTCACAAATGGGTGGAGCGGTCTAAAGTATGAGGATAGATTGCGTGATGAGTTGTGGGAAAACTCAGATGAAGAATACGAAATTGAATTTTAATAGAAACTGAAATTTTTTCTATGACAACCATCGCCGCCATCCAGGGAAACGGTTTTGCCGTACTTGGTTTTGATTCGCGCATTTCTGGTGAGGGTGGTCGTTTGTATGTTTTACCAAAGAACTCACCTAAAGTTGTAAAGAACGGAAGTTATCTTTTAGGCGCAGCGGGCGACTTGCGTGCGATAAATTTATTTAGTACAATAGTATTACCAGAACCTACCGAAAAGATGAACGCCATTGACTTGGATAGGTTTGTAACTAATCAGATTGTTCCTACAATAAAGAACTGGTTTGAGGAAAATAGTTACGGCAAAGACGGAGAACAACAGTCCGAGTTGATAGTATGCGTACGCGGAGTAGTGTATGAACTCTCGGAGAACTATGATTGCGCTAGAGACGCAAATGGTATCTACGGTGTAGGAAGTGGGTCTGCTTACGCAGTTGGCGCATTACACGCTATGGTTGAGAAAAACATTACCGTAGAGGAAGCAAAAGATTGCGTCAAGGAAGCGTTGCGGATTGCTATGAAGTTGGACTCTGGTACGGGGTTGCCAGTTTATGTAGTTGTTCAGTATGATAACGAATAACTGAAATTTTTTCTAAGAAGGGAAAACAAAATGACGGAAAAAGAATGGGACGAACGAGCCGACTGGGTTCAGATTGGTTTAACTCGCGGTTGGATTAGCGAACAGTATTGTGCGGTTCACGACGGGGGCTACGCTTACTACACGGAAGAAGAAAAAGAACAGTCTGATGAGGGTGGAGACCCTTGCGAACCCGTGTTTAGGATACTCACCAAATAGTGTCAAGAGGAAAACCTAGTTTTGGTGCTGACCCTTATGACCCGAACACAACTAGAACTTTGCTAAGAACTATCCTTTGCGGTTGGTGTATGGGTGCTGACCCTAGTGCGGAACACAACTGTAAGACAGACATTATGTGGTACGACAAGCATTGGGTTTGTTCGTGTAAGTGTGCTGACGCTCGCTGGGAAGAGTTAAATAGCAAATAGAAAAACCCCCACCTTGCGGTGAGGGTCTTTCTTAGGGGCTAGAGAAGCGGTTGCTCGCAGTCTTTACAGACTGTGAATGTTGGATTAGGGATTTCTACCGTTCCCAACGACACATTGGTTTGTGCGTACTCTGGAGCGAACTGCTCAAGAAAACCTTTACGGCATTCTTCCGAGCAGAATGGGTTGGTATGTGGAACATCATTATGAAGTTCTACGACTGAGCGAACTAACATTTAGTTCTCCTTAGTGTTTGGATAACGCCCCTTGCGTTATGTATCTATTATGACAGACTTTTGTCTTATTGTCAAGTTGAAACGATAACAATTTAATAACGCGGATAATTGCCAACGCAATAGGTAAGGGCTAGAGCGTAAGCCCTAGCCCCTGCCTATCGCTTGCGGTTACCGCTTGTCCCCAAGCAATAGTTCACGAAGGTGTGATTTGATTTCTGGCGTGAGAGGTGAAATGTCTGCGTTCTCGTAGCCAATGCCACCGTCTTGCCAAAGTGTTGCGTAGGTGCGGTAGTTTAGTTTGGCGTTAGTTAGTTTGACAGATGGCATTCCGTGTCGTGTTGCCACTTCAAAAGTCCAGTTGGTTAGTGTAGTCATTACTTGCCCCTTTGTTTTTGTGTAACGCTTTTTGCGTTATGTATACAGTATGACAGATTTTTATGTTGGTGTCAAGCGGAACTTGATAACAATTTCGTTATAATTCAATTTGACAACTGAAATTTTTTCTTGTACAATGTAAGTAAGAAGTAAAGGGTTATTTTAATAAGTACGGTCAGTTTGACAATACCTACCTAATTTGATACCATTATTAAGTAAGACTACAAAAACAGAAAACGGAGAACGAAATGACAACAGAAAAAACTAAACAAACAGTTGGTGGCATTGAAGCACCAGACTATTCTTATTTTATTGAGGAAACACCTTTATGGAATGAAGTTCTACCTGGTCTATGGCAAGGTGGAACAGATGATAACGACACGCTAGGAGACTACATAGCGTTTAGTCTAAAGAAGCCACAAATTACACTTGAGGACTTTGACGCGGTAGTTACTATGTATCAGTATGCTAACCCTGCGGATTGGCTAGTGAAAGAGTACCGTTATTGTATCTATGACTCGGACATTGAACACTTTGACCAAGAAGCATTGTTTGAGACGGTTAAATTTGCCCATACTCAATGGATTAAGAACAAGCGTGTTCTTATCCGTTGTCAAGCGGGTCTGAACCGTTCGGGTCTAGTTACGGCTCTTGTGTTAATGCGTTCGGGATACACGGCGATAGAAGCGATTACGCTTATCCGCGAGACACGGAGCGAGTACGCTCTATTCAACAACGAGTTTGTTGCGTTCTTGCTGGAGACTGACCCTGCTTTATGGCAAGGAGATGAGTTCGCTGGCTAAGAGCGACACGCTGAAAAGCGTTGGACTTGACAAGATAGGTCTAATAGGGTATTCTTTAACTATCGCAACAACGCGATAACAAAAAGGAGAACCAAATGCTTACACGGCGCGGAAAGATTGTACGAAATGTGTTCGTTGGACTGCTACTTGTTGGTCTGTATGCGGTAGTAAATAACGCTACAACACCAGACAAATGCAAGGTGGGCGTAGACAAAATGTCTCAAGGTTGCAAGGACTTGCTCTACCCTTAAGGGGTAGGGCAAGCCGTTGCTTTTTTGCGGTACACTCAGAGAACTGAAATTTTTTCGGAAATGGAAGGGATTAGCAAGACGGTCTTGCAAAAACTTAGAAAGAAGAATAACTTGAATAAGAAAATTATAATTGCGGTAGTTGGTGCTATTGCATTGGCTTTGTTTTTGTCGGGTTGCGGTGGCGGTGGAAGTACTGAAACTGCTACGCCAACAGTTACGGTGACAGAAACTACTGAACCACTTGATGTGTATGAACCTGAACCTAGTGGCTTCACTAATGCTGAAGATGAATTCCTTTCTGATGTTCACGGTGTTGGCAACTCGGTCATTGAGAGTAATTCAGATGAGCAAATTGTTTCAGTTGGTCACACTATCTGCGACACACTTGATGATGGCAACACGGTTAGTGATGTTTCAGAGTATCTAATCTCTACTGGAGATTACACAACTGATAATGACATTGAGTTTGTGGCAACTATGATTGCTGGTGCGGTAGTGAACCTATGCCCTGAATACAAATACCAAATTGGATAAGGTTAAAAGTATGTTTGACTTTTCTAAAGTTGTTTGGGCTTCATTAGTTTCTGTATTACTCGGAAGTGCGTCACTCATTACTACGGTGCTGGGAGATAACCCTACGGCTAGTGTTTGTCTTGGGTTGAACTCTATTGCGTTCGCGTTGCTCTCGCTTCGGGAGAACTAGACACTACTGTCTTGTCGTACAATAGTAGTACGGTACTACTCAACAAAGGATTGAAATGGAACTAGAACCAGAACTGACGGAAACTACGGTTGAAGAACCAGTAGTTGAAGAAGTAGTGGAACTGACGGTTGAAGAAGAAGTTGCTAAGCCAACTCGCACAAAAAAGTCTGAACCAGTCGTTGAACCTATAACTGAAGAAGTAATTGAAACAGTTGAGGTTGCGGTTGAAGTTGCAGAAGAAATAGTTGTTGAGCCAGTAACTCTACCAGTCGTTGAGGGAACACCAAAGTCTACGGGCTTTTTTAAGTTTAACTAGACTAAATAAAAAATTTCAGTATCTAGCACTTGCAGTAAAATTGCAAGTGCTGGGTGCTGATTTTTTTTTGGCACGGTGTATTGACTCGGAAGGACAACACCTATGGCAGTAAGTAAATTGCGACAGTTATTGCTTCGTATCGTTGCAGTATTCGCTTCGTCTGGATTATCCGTTATCGGTGCTGGTGCTATTGCTGGTGTTGAGATGTGGAAGGCAGTTCTGATTGCGGGTATTGGTGGAGTTGCTACGGTAGTAGAGGGCTTATCAAGGGCTTTCCTACAAGATGGCAAACTTGATGCAGATGAGATTGACGAAGTTTTTTCTGCAGTTGAGAAAAAATCTCGCGGTGCAAAAAAGTAAATAATCGCAAACATAAGAAAGCCCCCTAGTTCTACGGCTAGGGGGTCTTTCTTTTGCGAATTAGAAAGTGTTGCTACCTAGATAAGCGGTGTCCGCTGGTAGCCACGATAGTTTTTCTGTAACCTCTACGCCACCGATACGGATTAGTGTCTGCGATAGTTGGCGTATGTCTGCGTTGATGTCTACAAGGTCAATAGCCTCTGAGTTAGTTGTTGGTGAGTTAAACTCGGCTGAGATAAGCAAGCGTAGTTGCTCAAGTGCGGTTAGTGTCTTGGCTATCTGCTGGATAGTGTCTGCGTACATTTTTACCCCTTTAGGTTTCTGCGGTTAGCCCCTTGCTAACCTCATAACACCATTGTCCTCTTTTTTGTTCTCAATGTCAAGTCCATTTAGAAAATAGTTTTTGGCGTGTCGGATTACGGAAATAAAAAAGCCCCCTAACTATTGCTAGGGGGTCTTTCTTATTTAGTTATCGGATTTCTTGGTCACACTTGGCACAGAGTACCTCTAGCCCGTAAGCCTCAATGAGTTCCTCGGTGTTCCACTGGTCATTGAATACTGGCTGAGGGCGGTCACCGTCAGAGTTTGCGGAAGTCCTGCACCCACACTCGACACAAAGGAAGTCACCGTTAAAGGTGTATGCACGGATTTCGTGCGACTTGGTTAGGTAGTTAAGCATTTGCTTACCCTTCTATCAGTTGCCCCTTGCAACTTGATAACTCAAGCGTACCAAAGAAACTAAAATAACGCAAGTCCATTTGGAAAATAGTTTTGGCGTGTTGTGTCGCGGGTAAGTTCATAACTGAAATTTTTTAGGGCTGGGTCCCGGAAAAGTTTTTTGACTGGCTGGCTGGGAAAAATAAGAAAGCCCCACCCTCTCGGGTGAGGCTCTCTCTCGGGGTCTTACTTACCGAAACTTAGCGGAATTGTGTAGTATTCCGAAACTGTTTCGCCGTGTTGTCCGTTATCCTTGATAGCGATAATTTCAATTTTGGCTGCTAGGTCGCGTGACTGGTAGTAAGTGTGTGTACGCTTAGCCACTTGTACCGCTTGTGCCATTGTGTATTCTTTAGCACCGTTTGCGTGTCCGCGTGAACCGTTATGTGTCTTAACTACTGAATACTTAATCATTTTGTTCTCCTTTACTTAGTTGCCCCTTGCAACCTTGTAGTACTATCTAACCATACTTTTAATCCAGAGTCAAATCGACACGCCGATAGACAGAAAGAAAGCCCCTAACCCTTTCGGGCTAGAGGCTCTCTCTCTTAGGGGGTTATCGGGTCAAGTTGTCTAGTAGTCTGTCAAGCACGATAGGTGCGTCAGGTGCGGTGAGTGAGTTTTCATTCCACCGCTTTGCTTGCGCTAGTGCGTCAATGTAATGCACACGCTTACCGACAGTCACGAATGAGTAGGTGTTGGTGTTGTAGATTACATACCAGTCGATAGCCTTGCCAAAGGCTTCGGGTGCGATAGCGTACTCGCCTTTGTCGTTAGTTAGTAGTACGCGGTAGGTAGGTTGAGTGTTCACTTTGTTCTCTCTTTCTGTGTTAGCCCCTTGCTAACCTCATAGATAAATTATCGCACACTTTCTAGACTAACGCAAGTTGAATTGGAAAGTTTTTTTTTCGTGTCGTGGCGGGGGTTGCGGATTTCTCGCCCATAAAAAATTTCAGTTTTGTTCTGCGGTTGAGTTGAGTTGAGTTGCTACGAAAGTAGCCCCTAGCCTTGCGACTAGGGGCGACTTACACGCGGTTAGATTACTCGCTGAAACTTTCTATGAGTTTCACTCGCTTGGCTACTGCACTCACTACTGCGTTAGGGTTGCGGTAGGTGAATAGTTCTTCTTCACTCGCCCAAGCGTTTAGGTAATCACCTGTGAATAGTGTTGCCGAGAATTGTCCAAGTTCTTCGCTGATTAGGATACTAAAGTTTCTATCTAGTACCGTCACTTCATTATCTATTGTGTCAAGCGTTACGGTTAGCCCCTTATCGCGTAGTGCCTGTGCAATGTGAATTAGTTTGCTCATTATGTTTGCCCCTTTCATTGGCTTATGTATCTAGTTTACTCCTATGCTTCTAGTTGTCAAGTTGGTTGGCGTGTTTTCTTTTGCGTGTCGTATGCGGTGAATAGTTCGCGGTGATTAGTACGCGGTGAGATAGCCGGGCGACTAGCCGGGAACTTATCCCAATAACTGAAATTTTTTATTTTGTTTGGTTGGTTGGTTGGTTGGTTGGTTGGTTGGTTGGTTGGTTGGTTGGGGAATAAGTAACCCCCCTGCCCTAGTGGGTGGGGGGTTGCTTTTGGTTTGGTTGGCTTAGTAGCCAAAGGCTTCGGCTAGTGTGTCGTATTGTTCTTCATAGGCTTTGGCTTCGCAATTACTTTCGCAAGTGAATTCGCCCTCGTTATCTTCTAACATTTCTTTCTCGCAATACTCGCAAGTTTTGTTTTCTAGTTCCATTTTCTTACCCCTTTTCTCAAGTCGTTTGCTTGATACCTCAAGCCTATGGCTTGGGCTTGGTGTTGTCAAGTCAATTAGGTTTGGCGTGTCGCGGTGTCTGTCTGTCTGTCTGTCTGTCTGTCTGTCTGTCTGTCTGTCTGTCTGTCTGTCTGTCTGTCTGTCTGTCTGTCTGTCTGTGTTTGCGGTAGTCGCGTGTGCTTGGCTCTGGCTCTCTGGCTTGGCGTGTGCTTGCTTGCGGTAGTCGCGTGTGCTTGCTTGCTTGCTTGCGGTAGTCGCGTGTCTGTGTCTGTGTCTGTGTCT